>OFQZ01000036.1_pt1 | contig 45724 bp, 72 predicted proteins | sample 1543011 | NCBI WGS metagenome assembly OFQZ01 (sample SAMN07774216, study PRJEB24372) | wastewater metagenome | isolation source: Exp Tend NO 0WW | collected 2016-02 | reverse complement strand
ACCCGCTTCACGATCGTCGGGACGGCACGATCCGCATGGATTCGATTGTGTGTGCGTTTGAAATGGCGAACACCTAACTCTCCGCCGCCGACCGGCGGCTTGGATGAGATGCTGTCCGCGTTCGAGTCGCGGGCCGCGAGTTGTCCGACCCATACATTTAGCGACCACATCCCCTTGCGACCCCCATAACGTGTGGGTATCGTTTCCGCTCAGGTCTGAAAATTCGTTCATTCGCAGCGAGTGGAATCGCATGACCGTGGCTCCGCCGTATCCGGCAAACGTCAAACCCGAACGGGGAAAGTCGCGCACCTTTATGGGCGTAATTCAACGAGCAGCGGGGCTAGTGGAGGGCGGCGGATCGGGCGGAGCAATAAACGGAAACGGGCAATCGCCGAAAATCGTTCCGATCATCCAGCTAATCGTAACCGTATCGCTCGCGATCTTACTGCCCTCTACCGGCTGGGTGGTGACGAAGGTATTGACGCTCGATAATCGACTTGCCGTTATCGAGGCGAGTCGTTTCACGGCGAGCGACGGGGCGACCATGCGGCGCGAGTTGGTTGAGGCGATCGGCGCGTTACGCCGTGACATTGACCGACTGCCAAGCACTTTCCCGCCCGATTGGTTTAAGGCGCAAGTCGAATCCATCGCCACGCAAACAAAGCACAATTCCGACGTACTGACGCAAATGCAAATTGATGTGGCGAAACTTTCAAAATAGGAGCATCCACATGAGTTTTCTTTCCGGCATTTTCGACCTGTTCCATTCGTTCTGGCTCGTAATCGTCGCGATCCTCGCGCTGGTCGGAGGCGCGCAATGACGCTAGCTCAACATACAATGCGTAGCATTCTCTCGCTACTCACTATGGGCCGCGGTGACGATACATCGCCCGGACGACACGGACATCGCCTTGCATTTCGCGATGGCGCGAGAGAGATTTTCCGATCCGCCCGGAAACGCCAGCGACAAGCCCGCAAACGACAAAGGGGCGCGCAATGAACTCCTTTTCTCCCCCCCCAGCACGCGGCGGCGCAGTGTTCCTCCTTTCCTGCGCCGTCGCACTTTGTCTCGCCGGGTGTCAAACGCCGAATGAGCAATTCGCGGCCAACGTGAAAACGGCGGTCAAGGCGATGCAGGACACGGGCGTTACTGGCCGAATGCGGGTCAAGTTTCCGAGCAACATCAGCTTCGCGTTCGGTCCTGCACTCGTGATTTCCAGCGACGGCGACATCGAGGCGGAAGTCGATTTTGATTCGACAAAGGGCAAGTTGCTCGAAACGGCGACAGAACCGGCGGTGCATCCGTGAACGAATATCGACCAACAAACGGATGGTCAGTCATAGATACCATGACATTTGCGGGCGTGTTCTATTCCGATCTGATGTACTGGCTGGCAGGCGTTGACTCGCCGCCGGACTGACGTTTGGATTTTCGTCACGCTCATTCTGATTGCGGGCGTGACGATCGGCTACTGGATTGCAGAGCTATTGTGACCACGAATCAGTCTCCATGCCCGACCCCGGCGAAACCGACACGCAGCGGCTCGCCGGGCGTCTTTTTTGAGTAGAACATGGCCCTCAAAGATATCGTCATCATCGCAATCATCGGAATCGCAATCTCGACCATCACCTACACCGCTTGCGTCGCGCCACAGACACAAGGCGATCTGTCGGGCGTCAAGGTTGCCGCGTCCATGCCGGTCGCGGTCGAGGTGTCGGGAGCGAAGGGCAACTGTGCCGGGAACAACGTCGAAATAGGGACCGTCGGGGCGCTGGCGCTGAGCTATGTGCTGCATGGCAAGTCGTGGTTGCACCGCAGGAAGATTGCAAAGAAGTTGGGGTAAGCGTTTGGCGCGTCCGAGATTCACGACCGAGGAGCTATTTCGCCGCCGACCTGAGATGCTTTCGATCATCGCGTCCCTGCCGCCGAGGCGCGGCGTCACGATCAGCGAGATTTCTGATGCGATTCGCGAGGACGGGTTTGTTCTCGACAAGATGCGGATTCGCAGGTGTATCCGGCACGCAATGGCGCATGGAATCCCGATCGTATTCGAGCGATTTCACCCGTCGGCCCCGCGCGGGGACGATGCGTTTCGTTACTGGTGGCAACCGACGCCCGCGATCGAGCATATCGTGAAGGTCATGTACGGAGTGAACTAGCGCGCGTTCCGCTGCTGCATCGACAGTAGCCGACGAACCGCCTCGTCCTTCTCTTTCGGCGTGTAGTCCAGTCGCCGAAACGCCCGCCCAGAGTTCGCCAACCGCTCCAGCGCCGCCTGAATCTGCATCGACTTGACGAACGACGCGCCGCGCGTCGGATCGACGTTGTGAATTTGCGGCAAGCCGAGCAGCGCCGAGTTCAGCACGTTAATCATCTTCGTTGTCGAGCCAGTCTGGTTGTCGCCGGATTCGAGCAGCCGATTGACCGTCGAGGTCAATCGCGTAGTCGGCAGCATTCCGGTGAACGCCTGTTCAGCGCCACCCTGCACCGGTCGTCCTGTCTGTAGATTCGTCCCGCTCAAAAACTCGGTCAGTCCGCGCGGGATCGGAGCAAGGTTCTGTGCGACCGTTTGCGCGAGGCGGCGCGGCCCGCGTCCTTCGTCCGAGAACTGGAACAGTTGCGAGAGTGGCAAATCGGGCCGCAGAAACTTCGCGTTGCCCTGCGCGTCGTTGCCGATGTCAACCAAGCCCTGCCGGCGGCGGAAGTCGGGTAGTAGTTGTTGTTGCCGACTGCCCTGATCCATCCCGGTTGCCTTGCCGTAGGCATCGAGGACGTAGGGGTGTTCAATCATCTCGCCGACGAGCAATGGGATCGACTTGCGCGCGTACGTCCAAAAGTAGACCGCGCGGCGCATGTAGCGCTTCTCGAACGAACCCAAGTCGCCGTAGTCGAACAGGTACTTCTTGACCATCGCCCCAGCGGACGACGGTGACATGCCCTGTTTGAGACCCCACTTGTACATCGCGAGTTTGGACGCATCCTCGATGATGCTGCCCATGTCCTGCGCGAACCCGCCCGCTTTGAGCATCCCGGCGCTGATCTTGTTGAGTGTCGGCCCGGCTACGGGTGTCTTTCCGAGTAGTTTCGCCGCGCCTTGGAACAGGGTTTCGCCGCGCGCGAGTTGCGTACCCTCGGTCGATAGCCCGGTCGTCGCCGATCCGAATTGCACGGCGTCTCGGAACGCGCTGCGTTCGGCGGGCGTGGACTTCCCGAACACATTATCGACGAACGACTTGACCCACTTTGTTTCGATGCCGCTCTCACCGCCCATGCGCATCCGCATGACAGAGTTGAACGACTCGCCCATCAGTTGCGCCATCTCGACCGGGTTCCGCATCCCGGCCAGCCCCATCATAAAGACGTTGCCAATCAGGTTGCGGACGTGGAACGCGGGGAACGGCTGGGTGACGCCGAACCGGATCGCGGCGTGAACCTTGTCCACGGCGTTGACGAGGTTGCGGAGTTCTGTCGGTTGCAAACGCTCCGTTGCTTTGAGTGCGGCCCCGGCGATATCGGCGGGCAGCGACATCCCTTCGTACGGCGTTCCTTTGAGCGCCCGAGCAATCGAACGTGCTTTCTTGGGCAGGTCTGTCGCCGCCGCGCCGGTCAATCCTCCCGACGTGCGTGTGAGCTTGATCTTTTCGAGGTAGTCGGCAACCGGCATTGCGCCCGGCCCGGCAAGCCCATTGCTGACCATTCCGGTTTCGAGGACGCCCTGTAGAAATTGCGCGTGCGCGCGAGACACCCCGCCTTCCATCAGGCGTTGTTGCACAAGGTCGCCGAGATCGTGGACGAGAAACGATTGTCCGGTGAAGCCCGCATCGCGGGCCATCTTCTCGACTTGGAATGACGACATCCCATCGAGCGAACGAACGCGCTGCTTTGTGTACGGCGCTTCCGAGGCCCACAACCGCGACATCTTGTTAAAGATCGGCTCTTTCGAGGCGGCTGCGAACGCCTGTCCTTCGGCTGTCAGTCGGCGCGGTAGGTACGACAGCCGCATATCCGACAAACTCGGCGCGCGAATCCCGACCCGTTGTGACTTCGCCAAGTCCTCATCCATCATCAGCCCGACGCGCTCGGCTTCGGCGTGAAGTTGTGGAGATTCCTTCTGAATGGTTTGCATGACGAGATCGGCTTTGCGCCCGGTCGCGTTTTCAATCGCAATCATGTCGGCGATTTGGCGCTGCATTCGAGTCTGTGCGGCCTGTAGCGCGATCGCGCGCGCGTCGTCGCCTGCCGCCGTAGCGTCGGCGATCCGTTGCGTGTACGCGGCGTTCTTTTTGGCAAGTTGCCGCGTCCACTCCGCGACCGCTTGCGGCGTGCGCGTGGTCGCCACGTCGCGGTACTGGACGGCAAGATCGGCGATTGCGTGCGCCGCGCCGGAGTCCGCCGCCACTTCGTCAATGCCCGTTAGCGGATTGAACCGCTTGAGTGCGATATCGACGCTCTTGCGGGCCGGATAGTTGAGCGACGCCTGTAGGATTTTCTGCTCTGCGTCGATCGAAGGCGTTAATTGCGAGACGATATTGGCGAGCGATGATTCGGCATTCGGCGCGAGCTTGTCGAGTGCGTTACCGACCCCGATTCCGGCTTGCGACGCTTCATGTTGTGCCGCCCGAACCGAGTCCTGCACCACGTCGATATTTGGGTTGAACCGAGCTGCGTTCTCCCCGCCGATCCGTCCGCCCGGCCGCAACGTTGCATCGTACAGCTTGTTCAATCCGCTGTACTTGCCGGTGAACGCCGCCGCCTGCCCGATTACATCGAGTGCCGGCGCGCCCCGCAGGACCGGCATTCCCTCAGTGAACGGCAGACCGACCGAGAGCAGCGACCGATAACCCTGCCGGGCTTGGTCGCCCATCGTCGCCCCGTACGCGCCAGAAGCCCCTAATTTCGCGTTTAGAGCCGCAAGGCGAGACAGATCGGCCGTTTCCGCTGCCGTGAGTGCTGCCCCCGCAGGACGGGCCGCTTTAGCCGCCGTGGTCAGTGCTTCGAGCGACTTCGCCTCTTTCGCCAGCTTGCCGAGTCCCGATAACTCGCCGACGCCGACGAAGTTCGCCGGGGACAAACCGAGTTCAGCAATGATGCCGGGAACGTCGGACCACTCCCATGCGGTTGGATCGTTCGGTTTGAGTCCGAGCGCTTGGCGGGCGATGTCTTGCCCGGACGGGACGGTTCCGAGACCGGGGTATTGCGTGCCTTCCGTCGCCTGTGTGCCAAGCACCCCGCCCGCGAGTTTACGGGCGGCTGCGTCGGTCCACGTCAACGGGTAGAGCAGCGTCCCGCCCACGTCGGCCGCGCCGGAGAGTAGGCGGGAGAAGATGGATGGCGATGGTGCGACTTCCGCGATCTGGTCGAGTGTCGGCGGACCCGCACCTGCGGATTCGTCGGGAACCCACATGCCGTTTCGGATCGCCACGGTTCACCTATCGAGATGGTTGCGAGGCCGGGCCGAAACCGTTTTGAATCATCCAATCAAGGCCGGGGTCTCCTGTGGTCGTCTGTGGATTGAACGTCGGCGGTCCAACGCCGTTCGGATCGTATGCGGGCAAGGGCGGCGCTTGTCGCGGTGCGCCAACGAATGATCGAAGAATGGCAGAATGAAAATCCGGGGTCTGTCCGCCCCACAATGCCGGAATCTGGCCGCCAATCGCACGCAGTTGACCGATACCGGGCGCGGTGTCATACGCGCGCGATATCCCCTGCCCGATAATGCCAAACGGCGAATCAGGCGTCGGATTCAGTGGCCCCGGATTGCCTTGAACGGGTTGTTGCGGACCAAAATTCGCCTGTCCGAATCGCGTATAGAATTGTCCGCGCATCGGAGAGTCGGGCGGCAACTTCGGCTCGATTTTCTTCGCGCGAGAGAGCAGGTCCGGCATTCGTTTATCGACCGTGCCGTCCTTCGTGAACGTCGCGTAATCATTCAAAAGCGCGTTCGCGTCAAGGACTGCCGGGTCTTGGTTCGCCATGCGCTCCTTGTCCGACTCCCACCGCATCATGCCTGACATGGTGGCTTTCTGGTATTCGGCCTCCTCCGCCGGCGTCGCGGTTCCCTGTAAATGCTTGAGCGACAGTTCGGACAGGTGCGCGTTCAGGGGATCGCCAGTCCCGCCGCTCGCCGCCGGGAAAGCGTTCGGGAACTTCGCCATGAACAGCGCCTTGCGCGACGGATCGGTCATAATCGCGGCCATCGCCGTCGGACCGTCCATGTTTCCACCCATCAGTTGAATCGCGTACTGCGTCGGATCGGTCAGCTTGCCTTCCTGCTGGTAGAGGTCTTTTTGCGCCTGCGAGTTTTGAGCGGCGACATCAGCCCGACCTTGAATGTCCTGCGTGTTCATCGACTCACGCGACTGGCGATCCAGCGACGACAGCAAAGCGTGCTGCTGGAGCGCTTGCGCGGCCTGTTGCGCCTGTTGGCGCTGCGCGGCCATCGCCATGAACATCTGGCCCATCTGTTGCGCGGCTTGCTGCTGTTGCTCCTGAGCCGCGAGATGCGCCCGCTGCATAATGTTCGCCCGCAACGCCTGTGCCTGACCGATCTGCGACATCGCGGCCTGTAGGCCGGAGTTGAGTAGTTGCGGTTGTTGCGCCATCGCTTGCTGATACCCGCCAAGCGATTGCTGTGCGAGTCCGCCGAGCATTTGCGGGCCGTAGGACGGAGCGAGCAAGCCGGGGTTTATGCCGAATGCCATGTACCACCTTATTGTCTGTACGGGTTCCACGCATCGTATGCGTCCGGCCTTACACCGAATCCGGTGTTCATAGGATCGTATGAGTTATACGTTCCGGGGGCCGCGCCGGTCGCTTGGTATTGGGGCTGTAGAGCGTAGCCGCCGTCCGATCCGGTCGCGCCGCCATTAAGCGACAACAATCCCGGATTCGCCGCCGCATACATTCCGGCCATACCCATAAGCGGGCTGCTGACCATCGACGGATTGAAGCTACCGCCTCCGCCGCCGAATGCGTTTCCAACGCTGCCGCCGATTCCAGCGCCAACTCCAGCGCCCATGAGCGGAAGCATAAGCGACATGCCGCCCGTAGCAGGGGCTAGCGCCGCACCAAGAAGCGCACCGCCGCCCGCGCCGCCAAGCGTGCCAAGCATTCCGCCAAGTCCACTTCCGCCGCCCGCTGCCTGACGCGCCAATCGTGCCTGTTGTGCCTGCCCGCCAAACCCGATCAGGTTCGGCCCGATCGAGGACAGCATGTTCGCGACCGCCTGATCCGCGCCGCTCGTCAGTCCAAGATTTGTGTACTTCGTGGCCCGTTCTAGGTCCGCCAAATGGCCCCAGTCAATCGGCTGTTCAAGCGAGGCCCGATCGATATTCGCGTTATTCAACATGCCCGTATACCCAGCATCCGCTTGCGACGTGCCGAGCAGTAAGTTCCCGTACTCCTGCATGAACCGCTGCGCGAACTCGGAATTGGCGAGCGCGGCTTGAATGTCGGTGTTGCGCATCGCCTCCCGATTCTGCGTGCTGTTGTTGGCCGCGATCTGAAGCGCTTGGTTGCCGTAGTCCTGCCCGGTGTGAGCCGAAAACTCCTGCGCGAGTTTGCCCGTCGTCACGGCCTGCGCGTTGTTCTGGTCCGAGAGCTTCGCCGCAATCTGGTCGATGGTCTGCGTGCTGATCGCCTTCGGCCCGCCCGACTGGTTGAGCTTGGCTTCATACGTCCCGCCGAGCGTATCGAGCCGGTCGATGGTGTTTCGGTAAGGCCCATTCTCGATATTCGCGATGTTGCGGTCGGCGTACGGCTTTTGCGAAGCGAGCGCCTCTTGGATCGCGCGCTGATTCATCAGGTCCAGCGGCCCGCCGGGAACGGTCTGTTGATAGTAATTGAGGTTATCGGCTACGTTGTCGTTGCCGGGTGCCCAATCATTCGCATAGGACTTGTCCTCGCTCCCATACCCAACCGTGCCGGGCGAACCGGGACCGGTCTGCTTCTTAATGTTCTGCGAGTTCTGGTATGTCCCGTACGCTCCCGCGCCCGTCGCGGCCAAGCCGAGAAGCTGCATGATGATCGGCCACATACGTCACGTCCTTATCCACCAAGCGCCGCCGCCGGTCGCGCCGCCCGGACACTGGGCTTGTGTCGGCAGCGCGAAATAGCCAGCCGGTGCGGAGGTATTGTAGTAGTTCCCGATGCACGCATAAAGGTTGCCGTAGTCCGTGATCTTGCGGGTCGTCCCATCGCAGTACAGCCACGAGTTCTCATCGACCTGCCCCTGCCCGAACCCGACGAACCGAAACTCGCTCGTCGCGCGCGGCGTACCCGTCACCGCCTGAGTCCGCGTGCCGACGCGCTTATCGACCGTGATCCCGCCCAATATTCCGCCCGCCGACCTTGATTCGATCGCGTCCAGTGCGACCTTGACCTGAGTGTGCAGGTCGGTCAGGAACGACGACAGCCGATCGGACAGCTTTTCAATCGCGTCGGTGAGTTTCTTGTCGAGATCGGCCTGCTCATCGGCTGTCTTTTTCTGCCATTCGGCGTCTGCGGATGCAGCATCTTCGATTTGCCCCTGAATGTCCGCGATTTGATCCGAGATCGCTTTTTCCACGTCCGCGACACCGGCGAGCGCCTTCGATTGCGCATCGAGCGCTTTCGATTGCTCGTCGATCAGGAACGACGCGAATCGCTGTCCGCTTTCGGCGTCGGTGCGAGCAAACCGATTCGACGGCACGAATCGAAAGCCGGGCATTACCGCCTCCCGATCGCTTGGGCGCTGACAGTCAGATTCGAGAGCGCAACGTCGTTGCCCTTGAACGCGACGATGTTGAGTTGCAACGTGCGCCCCAACGAACCAATCGCCCAAAGTTTCTGATCGTCCTGAGCCATGCCGGTTCCGAATTGCTCCAGAACTTTCGGCGCACGATCGTCGGTCGAATAGGCAAGCTCGAATGCTTCCGCGAAGGAAAAGGCGGGCTTGCCGCGATCCCATTGCAGGCCGATGTAGAAAAATCGCTTGGATCGTTTCGTTTCAAACGTGAGTGCGCCCGTGCGCCAAATCCAGTCCGCCGGATTCGACGCTTCCCCAAAGTCGCCGGTCCCCAAACTGAAAGCATCGACGTATCCGAACTTGCCGGGGAACAGTCCTTCACCGGCGTATGCGCCATAGGGGAACGCGAGCAGTAACGCGACCCGATCAATCGACGGAACATACCCGCTGCAAATCGCGGACGTTTTGATGCCCCAGCGGTTCCAAGTGTCGTTGCGAATGTTGTATGCGAGTTGCCAAAAGAACGTCCAGTCAGCCGAGAAGTCGTAAGTAAATCCCGGCGACAAGCTGCTTCCGAATCCGCCCTGTCGCGGCGGGACACCGATGATTCCGTTCGCGTAGTCGGACAACTGATCAAAGTAGTTGAGGACGTAGCAACCACTGATCGGATCAAAGCCCGCCGTCATATCGGCGTACGATCCGCCGCCGCTGCCGATCGCACGGTACAAGGGTCCGATTTTCTCGCTGAGCAATTCGACGTTCTCGCCAGTGAGTCGATACACCCCTTCGAGTCCGGCGAAGTACAGCGCCCCGCCAAGCTCGACGATCGAATCGCGTGCAATGCAGCCGGTGCGATCGGTCAACAAGTCCATGACGAACGATTCGGGACCGTTGCCGCCGATGTAGTAGATGGATCGGCGCGTGAACACAAACAGATAGCCGAGCGCGGAATAGAGCGCGGTAATCCCGTCGGCCTTGCCTTCCTTCACCCGGAAGATCGTTTGATATGAGCAAAGTTCCGGTTGCTGAAATTCGCTAGGCGTGACGTAGCAGCCGTCATCGGTATCGACGTACCACATGCGTTCTTTGTGGTAGCAGCCGATGTTCCCGTTGGGCGGGAGTTGCGGGACGAAACGGCACGCATTCGCGGCCGTCTTGTCGATGGTCGAGTCCGCCGCGCCATCGTCGTACGACGTGGTTCCCGCCGTAACCGCACCGATGTAGTACCATGTCGAATCGACGGTTTCTTTCGTCCGGTATATACGGACGTGCGTGCATTGCGCGTCGTTGTCGCCCGTTACGGTCGGATCAGGAATGCCAGTCAACAAGATCGAAAGATTCCCACCGCTGGGGGTGCGCGAGGTCGTCGCACTGCCGACCGCCGACTCGGTTCCCGTGTAGGTGTTGTAGTACGAGATTCGATAGCTGTACGTTGATCCGCTTGTCAACGATCCGCCCGCGTCAAGCGCCGTCGTCGGAATGCCCGTCGGCGCAACAATCCCAATCCGCGCCGTTTTCCACGCCGCCGTGTCGGTGTTGTAGTACGCCTTGAAGCTGTACCCGCGATTCGCGCTCGTCAGTGCCGTCGTGGTTCCAGACAGCCCGAACAGAAGTTTTCGAGCTATCACAAACTGAGTGCGCGGCGTGCCATCGTTCGTGAACGAAAGATAGTTGTACGAAGCCCCGCCGTCGTAATCAAAGAATAGTCGCGATGTCGGCTGCGACCACGCCGCCAATACGCGCTTCGTGTAAAGCGAACCGGAAAACAACACGCCGACTTGCTGCTGCAACTCCATCGCGTCGGCCATTTCGGTGATGAACGGACGCCGACGCAAACACCCTTGCGACGTGTCCGTATCCATGCAGTGCGCGGCCTCCCCCGGCTCCAGCATGTTCGGGTGGGCGTTGAGATTCAGCCCGCGAAACGGTCCCAGCGGGATTTCAAGGCCGCGTGGCATTAGTCGTCACACCCGGCAATAACATGCTGCCCCGTGCTGATCCGCCGCGTCATCGCCACCCGCGCGAGCGAAAGCGTCGCCTCATAGCGGGCCAACAGCGCCATCGACTGCGGGTTAGAGGCCGGGATCAAACGCGACGCCGCCAGCACTACAACGAGCGCGTGATACTCGGATGGGATGATCGTCAATTCGGTCGTCATCGCGGAGGTCGTCATGTCCGCGACCTTGGCGCGGTAGCGCAACTCCAGCGTCATCGCCGGGACCGTCCCGACGCAGTACAGCGTCGCGCCCTCGATATAGACCACCGGCTCTAGTCCCGTCTGCACATAGGTCTGCGTCACCAGTGGCAGATAGTCAACCTTGTCGCGCCCGTCGATGATCGTGCATGGCACGCTCAAACTGCTATCCGTGCGCGTGAGCGTAATCAGTCGCCGAAAATCAGTCGGCAACGAAACCGACGATCCTGTACCCGCCGTGATCGTCAGATTCGTGCGCGTCGTGAACAGGTCCGCATCGGTCAATTCAAGCGCCGCCGCAAGATCGTTCTTCGCTTGATTCAACTGCCGTAGGTTGCGCTCAAACCCCTGTACCGGCGTCACGCCCGCGAGCGCGAGCGTATCGTTCAGGTCTTGCAGCATTTCTTGTGGGGTCATCCCGCACCGCCAATCCGCGCGCCGCGCCGCCGATGCAACGTCGCCGCAAGCTCGTCGCGTTGTTCCGCATAGATCGCCTGCCAGATCGGAGTGTCTTGGGACGCTTCCGCCGCGAGCGCTAGTACGGTCGCGTACGTCACGATGAGCGGGTGATATTCAAGCGGTAGGGCATTGTCCTGCACGAGCAATGGCAACCCGCCTTGTGTGCCGGGAACGTCATAAACAGTATTTGGGTCCATGTCCGGTAGCGCGTAGACGTAGCGCATCCGAATCTTCGTGCCATTGTTCGGGGCAATGACGTACAGCGATTCGGCCGAGAGATAGACGCGCGGTGTATCAGTTTGCGCGCCCCAATAGTTCATGCGTTCTTCGAGCGCGATTACTTGAAGCGGGACCGGCGCGCTGGCGCTGTTGATCTGTTCGACTTCGAGCAATCGCCGGAACTTTGCCGTGTCGCCGATCGCGAAGTTGTACGTCGCGCCGTCGTTGTAAAGCCCGACCCGGATTTCGTCAGCGCTGCCGGTCGTGATTGTGACCGTGCTGCTGAGTTTGTGGAAAAGCCCCTGATCCTGACGATCGGCCCAATTCGCAACGTGGTGCATCGCTTCGTTGATGAATGCGGTCGCGAACTGGTTGGTGTTATCGTCGAGAAACGTCCCGTCGAGGTCGAAGATGTTGCGCCGCAGAGCGTCGCGCATCTGGCCGAGGGTCATTAGTTGCCCGCCGAAACCGTCGGCAACAGGATCGTCCGGTAGTACACGAGGCCCGACGCCGTGCCGCCGGTCGCCTTAATGCGCACGCGCTTTCCAGCAGCGCCGCGTAGTCCGATGTTCTTCAAATCCAGCACGGTCTTTGCGAGTACGTTGAACTTGCCTAGCGACTCGCCGCTGTCGATGGTCGTATCTTCCGTCACAGAAGCGTCGTACGCCTCAAACACGCAATCGGCAGTGCTGGAAAGAATGATCCGATCAATCTGCGTCAACTGTATCGACGACGGCGGATCAAGCCCGATTACAGCGTCGGACGTGAACGGAGCGCCAACAGCACCTTCGTCGGCGACGGCTGGTAATGAATCGGGCATTTATTCACCTTACGGGGTCGGCAGGCCGGTTCCGACCGCAGCAACGGCCGTGAACGGAATGCGCCGCATGACGACAGTTACTTGAATGACACCCGCGCCAGTGCAAGCGCCAACGGTTGACTTGTACTGTAGTTTCTTGCCGCTTTCGAGAACGATTCGTTGCTTGGTCGTCGCAGCGGTAAAGAGGTCGATCGTCGTATTCGCGCCAAGCCCGGCAACCGCCTGTGAAAAGAAACTCAGCGTCCCGTAGGTGTTGTCAGTTCCGATGACAAAATTGGTTCCGCCGGCGAGTCCGGTTGCATCGGTCGAGACGATGACATTTTCGATGTACCACGGCGAGCTTCCGGTGACAGCCGCCGTCAAGTCTTGGAACGATGTCGTGATCGTTGACGACACGATCGAAACCGTGAACACCTTGACATCCGCGCCGAACCCGCCGGTCTGCGCCACCGCGCCAAACAGATTCGCGCCGCCGGAATGGTAGTTGTTGCCCGCGTGCGCACCCGTGACCGCCGAGATCAAGTTGATCGCCGGTGCGGTCGCGTGGACGTTGCGAATCTCGTTGTTGCGAATCAGGACGTTCGTTGCAATCGCGGAAGTCGGATTATGAATCCCGCCCAGCGAGTAGTCGCCGATGATTCGATTGCCGGAGATTTCGGTATCATCATTCGCCGCGCCGACCTTGATCGCACTCGCCGCGCCCGCAGCCGTTGAGATGAACTCGTTGTTCGTGATCTTGCCGCCGCCAGTCGTCGCGTGCGCGAAGTCAATGCACGCCGTCCACTGAATCGACGTTGCTTCGATGAACCGGCAGTTGTTGATGCGCAACCGCGTGCCGCCGTTATCGACATGGATAACGCGCGTCAGGGCGTCGATGCCGGTCGTGAAGATGATGTTTTCGATCGAAACCGAATCAGCATTGATAAGAAACGTAGACGCCGTATCGGACGTACCGACGGTCAGCGTAGGCCGCTTGTTGCCGACCCCTAGTCCGATGATCTTGATTCCAGCAGTCGAGCAGGTAAAACCGCCAGCAGCATCCACCGATTCGGCATGGCCCGGAAGCAAGACGATGTAATCGTTGGCGGATGCAATCGTCAGCGCGTACACCAACGTCGCAAATGAACGCTGCGGAGTCACGCCTTCAAACGAATTCGATCCGCCGCTTGAATTGACGTAGAACGTCTTTCCGCTCGGCGACTTCGGAGCATTCGATTTCAGTCCGAGATAGTCGGACGCGAGATCGTAAACAAGCGTAGACATCGAACCGCTCCGTTAGATCAGGGTGCCGCCGGTTGCGATCGTTCCCTTGTAGTAGTTGCCGCCGACCCATGAGAGGGCCGCGCCAACGATCGGGGCCGTACCGCTGAGAATCTGCATTCGGCAGCCGGAAACGTGGCCTGTGGTGCTGGCGTGCGCGTTCACGCAAACTGTTGACGAGGCCGTGCGATTGTCGAAAAAGCAGTTTTCGACGCACAGGTTTAGTGCCGCGCCAGTGTTGTCGATGCAGCCGAGCGAGGTTGTGAAATTGCCGAGAATCGTCGTGTTGCGAACAATCACGTCATCTTGGCCGGCGACCGTGCGAATGCACGCGACGGTGTTCGCGTTGGCAGTGCCGGTAAACCGACATCCGTCAACCAACATGCGATCGCCGCCGGAAGTGCCGAGAATGAGCAAGACCGCGCCGCCGCTTGCATTGCGGAATCGCGCTTCGCACTTGGCGAAAACAACGTCGGCCGCGCTGACATTAATCATCGCGGTCAATTCGGTCGCTTCCGTCGCCGCCACGAACAGCAGGTTGTAGAACGTGATGTTCGCGGCCGATACGTCCATGCTCGCGCCCGCGACCGTACTCCATGTAAATGTCGGACGGGCAGTGCCTCGACCCATTCCAATCACGTTCACGCCCGCCACGTTCGCGGCAATGAGCGCGGCCGAGATAATGGATTCGGCGTGACCCGGCAAGACGATGATGTTGTCGTTGGCGGCGACGCGGGTAAATGCATACGCGAGGGTCGCGAACGCGCCCGCCTTGCTGCGTCCGCCGTTCGTATTCGCGCCATTGACGCTATCGACGTACCACGTCGCACCGAACGGGTTGAAGTACGGAACACCGAAGCCGCGAATTTTCCACGGCGCGATATCGGCGTTGTCAGCGAAATTGGAGTCTACAAATTGCGTACTCACAGAAGCTCCTGACTAGGCCGTGAAGCCCTGCGTTTCGTCGATGTTGTAGATGAAGCCGTTCTTGCCCGGATTGTCGCACGCGAGATTGCCGCGCCACACCGCCGTACCCTGCCATGCGTCCTTGCGACCGGACGAATCCGTGACGCGCTCAAGGACCGCGCCGCCGTAGTCTTGGAAGTGCATCGCTTCGGTCTCGCACCAGTCCCAAGACGACGTATCGAGGAAGGCCATCGTGCCCGCCGGACAGTGCTTGTCCGCGATCATTTCGATACCCGCGTACTTCGTGGACTTGTAGCCGCGATCGAGCGTGGTGATCGTCTCATTCCAGAGTCGGCCCGCAGTGCGGACGTACTGCCGCAGCAATGCGTGGCTCGTCAAGATGAGATTGACGTTTCCATTCTGTGCAATCGAAATCGTGTCCAGCATTTTCTGGATCATGTCGATCGTGCCGACGCCGGAACCCGCATCCGCCGGGCCGTTCAGAACGTTGCCCTTATAGAAGTCGTTGCCCGTTGCGTCACGGTCGATGCCGCCGAAGTAGCCGTTCGCGTCACCGGCCGTCAGCACGTTCACGGCGTTGCCGTACGCGCGTTCGGATGGGTTCAGCGAATCCGCGCCCGCGAGAATGCCGTAGATCGCAGCGCCGAAACCTTCCGCCGAACCGCTGTTCGACGTGCCGCGACACTCGCCGTAGTACAGGTAATCGTTCGTGGCGATATTACTGACGTTCGGCGACCCGCCGGCGGTGTAGCTTGACGCTTCCGCCGTGACAACGATCGTGGTGTTGTTCGTTACCGAAGATACAACGAATTGCGTGCCGCTGTCATTGGTCGTTACGTTCGCGGTCAGCCGCATTCCGGCGCGAATGTACTTACTGCCCGTCCACGGGAACGTGGTCGAGAGTGTCAGCGTGCCGGATGAGTTGGCTGTGACCTTCGCGAGCGCGTGCGTGCCATACCCCCACGCCTGCACGTTCTGTTCTTCCATCATGCGCTCGGTCGCGCCGCGCGTCTCTTTGTCGAGCGAATTGATGAGCGACGCCCGATCGTCCGAAGCCATCAGGTTGCCCGCAATGGCGAACGTGCCATACAGGTCAACCGGATAGAACTTCGATGCGTCGTATCCGACCGAGCCGGCCGTCGGCATGGACGGCATTTTGGCAACGGTCGTTGAGTCGGTCGCGCCGCTGTACCCGAATCGGCTACCGACCGATTCGTTGCGTGACGCTTGGATCGGATAATTGAAGTAGCGCCCGCCGACCTTGATCGGCTTCTTGGCGATCCGGTCGCGGAGAATCGTCGCGGTGTTGAACAACTTTTGCAGGTTCGGCTGGTAGTCCTCCAGCAGAACGTCGGTTGCCAGAGTCAGATTTTGGGGAACGCCGAAACTCATTGTCGATTCTCCGGTTTAGTCCGAAAAGAAACGAGGCGCACGAATCCTTGTGGGACTCGCGCGCCTCGTAGAAGGTCGCGTGATCTACGTCACTCGCCGGGGATCAATCCGACTGTGACCCTATCTTTTCGGTTCGTCGGGCTACAGCCCGTGTTTCTTAATCACGGCATCGGCGAAGCCCTTGTCGCCAAAGCCCTTCATTTCCAACTTCTCTTTTGTACTCGCCGGACTGCGCGCTCCGCCCTCTCCCCGCGTCGCTTCCGCGTCTGCGGTTTTGCGTTTCAGGTAGTCGGCGTCGCGCTTCTCGTCCCGCTTGCGGTGTTTTTCGATTTCACGTTTGACGTGCAGGGCTGCGTCCCCGCCGGTGCGCAGCGACTTGGCGAGCGCCGCATCGTAGATTGTGTCTGCGAGTTCGGCGTCGTCTTTGGTCAGTGGGTCACGGGCAAGTTCGGCCCGCATCTGTGCGTCGCGCTGGGCGAACGCCTGTGCATTTCGTTCGCGCTCATCGCGCTGTTTCATCTCGGCCCGCAACTCGGCGATTTCCTTGCGCGTCATCGCGATCGGATCGTCGTCATCTTCGTCGCGTGCTTTGGGTTTCGGTTCGGGCGTTGCCGGTTGGTTTGTCTTGGCTTGCATGAGTTTCTGGTACTCGATTGCGGCGAACGCGATTTCGGCCTGTTCACGCTTGTTCGCTTTGGACACGGTTTCGGCGAGCTTTCGGGCGGTTTCGCGCGTTTCGGCGGGCCACGAATCGAGTTCGTCGGCTACCGGCGTTACGGGAGTCTCGGGCGCTTGCGGTGTTTCGGGGGTCGGGTTTGCGGCGTCAGCCATTGCATAACCTCATTGTGGTGCGCTGTTTACCGGACTAGGGGCGGTAGTTTCAAGCGCTAGGTTCGGATTGGGAGCCGCCGGACCACCCGGCCGCTGCATCATTTGGGCCGGATCGGGGTACTCGGCCGACACGCGGGCCATCTCCTGTTTGCCGATCGCTTCCATGCGGAACTGGATGTAGAACCGCGTGCGGATATGTTCGAGTTTGTGGGCGCGCAGGGGCGCTTGTACTTCGGGCGGTAAGGCCCGGAAAAACGCCTTCGTTTCGAGTGCTTCGTGTTCCTGAATATGCACGTCGAAATCGTCGCCTTCCGACACCGGAACCATTGCGCCTTCGAGCAGTTGATCGTTCTCGCGGCGGGCTTGGTCGCGGTGCTGCTGTTTCGGGTCGAGCGACTGATCCAGCCCGCCAAGTTCCAGAATGCGGAACAAGGTGCGCTTGTCGTCCGGGTTCTGCATGTTCAACGCGCCGCGATCCATGAGCGTTCCGGCCAATTCAAGCTGGGCCATCTTGTCGCGCGGCATTCCGCTGGTACTGACGCGGACGTGCGGGATGCGGCCCTTGCCGCTGCCGGTGTACTGACGTGTGCGAACCATCTTGTTTTCGCGATAGACCGCGATGCTACGGGCCTCGACTGCGAACTGATCCTGAGTCGAAATAATCAACTCGCCGATCCGCCGCCAGAACGCGCGGCGACGCTTGGAGATCAGACCAAAGCGGTCGCGGTCGGCTTGCTGGAGCGCCATGATCGCGCGCCCGGACTTAGCCCCGGTCGGAACCTTGGCGCTGGATACGTCTCGAATGCCGATGATGTCCTGTGCGCAGCGGCGCGTTTTGTCGAGGTTGACGAATACGGACGACGGTGAACCAGCGCCTTGCCAGACGGCGGGCGGGGTGTCGCCGATGTAGTAGTTGATCCCGCCCGCTTCGCCGGTGATTTCGTTTTCGTTTGGAATCGAACCGATCTTCGCCATGATGCGCGGGTTGCTCATGGTCTGGCGTACTTGAACCTGCTGGCTCATGTTGCGATTGAAGTCGGACTGCGGCGAGATCAGGCAATCGACCGGCGAGAACCCGCGATTGTGGCCGGGGATGAAAAGAAGTCGATGAAACTCGTATGGAATGCGGCCGTGCTTGTACGGGTTCGGCCCGTTCTTCAACACGGTCGTCCCGCAGGTGATTGCGAACCGGCCTTGCGGTGAACCCTTCACGCCCTTCTTGACCCACAGTTCCGTGACCGTGACGCGCTCGCCGCTTTCTTCGTGCGACGCACGCAGCCCGCTCGGAGAGATATCGGTCGCCCGAAACACGGTGTATCTCCGGTCGCCGTCGTTGACCAGTTCATCGGGATCGACGCCGTAGCGCGCGGCGACTTCACTGACCGAGCGCTCGTAGTTGTGGATTAGCCATTCTTTGTCTTTGAACTTGCAGCCCGCCGGACCCCAAAAGACATCACTGGCCGGGACCGAATGCACTTCCACTGCGCCAAGCGACTTGGGCGGCTTTCCGCCGACGACCTTTTCGTATTCATCGTCATCCTTAACCCCGGCGGCTTCGATGAAATCGAACTCCTCACCCGCGTCCGGGTTCCAGCAGACTTTCCCCAGCGTCTCGCCGGTCAACACGGATTCGCGATCGGAGTCCTCAACCGTTTCGTCCATCTCGTTTTGAGCGTACAGGTGTTGCAAAAGCTCGGTATCTTCCTTCGCGGCGTCCACGCATTCCGCGTCATCGTCCTCCGGGTCCACTTCGTAGTTGATCGCCTCCGCGCCGAGGTTGGCGACGTACGCCTCCACGTCGGGGAGGATCGTGTTGTAGATCAGGCGCACGTTGCGCTTGTCCCGTTTGCGAATGGGAACAAGCGCGCCGCTTTTCTCGTCAAGCTGGAGGTTCTGATACCCGCGATACCACGCGCGATTGAGTTGGTTCTGCCGGTCCTGCACCGTGCAGTATTCGTCTTTTTTCTGGAGCGCTTGTTCGACGAAGGCCGCAACTTCGGCCTTGTCGCTCCACTTCACCGTATCAATGCGCATCGGTCGGCCGTGATCGTTGTTCATCACACCATCCCGTAATTCGCGGCTGAGTCGTCGCGCTCGCGTTCATTAACGCGCTCACGTTGGGCCTTGACCGCTTCGGACGCCGCCGCCTTGACGAGGGACATATCGTGTTCGAGCGCTGCGAACTGTCTGCGCAGCCCCTCCATGTCGGCCTGCAAGGTTTCGTGTTTCTCGATGTACGTCGCGAGCGCGGCGCTATCGAGAATCGCACGCTGTTGTGCGAACGTCATCGTCGGTTTCGTTTTCTTCTTGCGGCGCATCAACGCTCCCGATCCAAAGCGACCAAGTTCAGTTTCAGAATCGCGGTCTTGTTGGTCCCGCCGTTGAACGTCACCCACCAGCGATAGCGAGACCCGGCAGTCAGTTGGTTGGTGTTCGCAGCGGTAAGGACGGCGGTGTACGTCCCGTCCGACGCGGCGGTGTAGGCGAACGACGGAGTAACCGGCGACGCCAGCGAAGCGCCGGAAGTCGTCTTTACTTCGCTCGTAACCGTCGCGGCGTTCAGGTACGTCCCGTCCGCGTCGCGCGCGTTGGGAAGTGTGAAGCGATGATCGCTGCCGATATAGACTGTGTGTGTCATGGATTCACCACGGCCGGATGGTCGGCGGGGCGAATGTCGCCGTCGCCGTCACGGTGATTGAGCCGAAGCGCGCCGTCGGCGTAACGGAAAACTCCAACTGTCCGAGATCGACGGTCGGCAGAATCGTGATCGAGCCGAACAGAACGGCATCGCCTTGCGGGAGGAACGGCGTAAAGCGAATCCTGTGCAGTCGTGCGGCGTTGACCGGCGTATGAAACGCCGGGCGATACGCGGCCCGCCGCTGCCGTCGGCGACGATGCAGTTCCGCGAAGATCGCGGCCTCGAACAGTGATTCGACTTCGCCGACGAGGAGCGGCACTTCGCGGCGCAAGCGTTCGCGTCGCCGATTCGGTTGGTGATATTCGCGCGTTTGGGTACGCGGAAATACACGCCCGACTTGTGCCGCACCGGAATGCCACACGTCACGCCTTCTTGTTGCTCAGGCAGTTTTCGACCGCTGACAGTGCATCGTTCAGCGCAAGCAGCGCCTTCTCGCGCACGTCGTTGTCCGGCAGAACCGCGATGACGTACTTGGCGAGGTCTGCGTAGCGTTCGGAAATCGGAATCCACCAGTCGGGCTGTTCGCGCCCGACAGCGCGCCCATCGACTTCGCAATTGTCGCGGGCCTCTTTGTGTTCGCGCAGAAAATCCTGTTGCGTCATTAGCAAAGCTCCCTGAATCGAATGTTGACGTTGAACGTGATCGCCGATGACGGCGCGGTAACGAGATACAGGCCCGCCGACGCCGCCGGTTTGATGATCGGGCGTTCTTCGGGCATCGGCGAGAAGTAGTATCCCGACAGCGACGCGAACGCCTGCCGATCGTAGAACGTCGTATCAAATGTCGGTTCGGACGCTGTGACGTTGCCCTTGACCGTACACGCCGCCGCCTGATCGCCCTGCTCGTTCTTTGCGGGCGTCACCGTTGTCGCGGTCGGAGTGCCGAGCGTGCCAATCTGAGCAAGTTCGATTTCAAGTTGCTCGTTGGTTTCGTTGGTAGCGTTGGTGACTGCAACCGAAAGAATCTCGACGCCCGCGAGCGACGGGGCGGTGATGTACATGAGCGTGCGCGCCGCCGCCAAACCGCTGATTTGAATGCTTGCGTTGTATACGCCTCTCATCGGACGAATCTCCGTGACATGACAAGGTTCTGTTCTTCAATGCGCTGCGCCGCACCGACATCCTGATACGTCGGGGTCGCGTCGTCGAAAATACCAATCTTCAACGGGTACGCCGTGCCTTTGCACAGCAGTGCGTTAGTCGTGCTGGTGAGTGTGAAGTTACGATTCGGGCCGCCCACGAACGGATCGGCGGTCAGGGCGATGTCGCCGTAGCCCGCCGGGACATTCGAGCGATTGCTGTTGTTGTTCCCGAATGCGTTGTTGAATTGGAACCAATTTGACGAAACCGACGCGGTATCACATTCAATCCCGATCGTGGTCCCGCCGTTCCCGTAGATGATGTTGTTGAGGCACAGCACCGCCTGCGCGCCGGACGTAATCATGGTGTGAATCGAATCGACCGTGTTCTTGTAGAACGTGCTGTTCTTAATCATGCACGGCATCGTGCCGGTTCCGGTCGTTTGAAGCATTCGCAGACCGTCGCGCGCGTTCGTATCCGCGACGCAGCCGACCATGATGAAGTACCCGGTCGTAGCGTTTGTAACGCCCCATGTATATCCATCGCCCGCATTATCGTTCGCAACGCAGTTGATCCAGATAACCGGCGCGCCGCCGCCCGTGACATTGAACGCGCCCGAAGTCGTGGCCGTGCAATTGCGGGCCGCGCAGCCGATGAAATATATAGGTCGCGAGACGAGTGCGTTCGTATCAAATCCGTTCAGGCATCCATCGGTGACACAGTTGATGAAGCACAGATTCCCACCCCCCGACGTAACCCACTTGAATCCCGCCCCGCGCGTGCTGGCCGTATCCGTGATCTTGATATTTCGGAACGTGACGTAGTTGACGCCGTTGAGCGTGATCTTCGCAATCGAATCAGTCGCCGTCGTGAATACCGGCATGGATGATTCGGCGATGTCGATGTCGGTTCGTGATCCGCCCGCCAGATAGCCGATGACCTTGATGAGATTCGCGCTCGTGCCGTCGCCTTGCACCGTGTCGGTCGTCGTATTCGAGAACGTCCCGCTGCGAACGTAAATTATGTTGCCCGGAACCGCAATCGCCGACGATCCGATGGCATTCTGGAGTCGCAACAATGCCCCGCCGATATTCCCCGCCCCGTTCGCGCCGACGCCCGTGGTGCTGTTGCGATCGGTCGTGATGCTGACGCCGACACTGACCGCCGTGATCGTGTACCAACCCACCGTGAAGTTCGTCCCGCCCGTGATATTCAGGCCGTTGCCCTGCATGTCCGCAGACGCAGCCGCGTAGAGAATCACCGCACCCGCGCCGGCGCTCGTAAAGCCGTTCGCAGTCGTGTACTGCGCGGCTGCTTGTTGCGAGTAATCGACGCCTGATCCGCCGGCGGCGGCGGAGTCATAGTGACCACCGTTGGTCGCCGCACCGTCAGACCGAATCTCCCAGACGGCGGAGCTAGAAATTGACATTTCCGCGCCTTTCTGGGTGGCATTTATTCCGTTGCGTGATTATGGTATTGCCATGCTCAATCACACAACATGCAGCACATGCGGAAAGCCATTCTCGTTTTACATCAAACAGGGGAAGATTCGCCGCTTCTGCTCGAAGCCGTGCAGTGGCATCGCACGAAGAAAAGAACGAACGATTTCCCGCTCTGGTTACGTTGCAATATGGTTCAACGGACGAAGGGAATGGGAACACAGAGCAATTATGGAGATGCACATCCAAAGACCCCTGCTCACGTCCGAAATCATTCACCACATCAACGGAAACAAGCTCGACAACCGGATCGAAAATCTCGTTCTCTGCCAGTCCCACGTCGAACATGTGCGGCTGCACTACACTGGCTATCGCACAGACACCGAAAAGCGGTGTCGAAAATGCGGCGAGACCAAGTCGCGCACGATGTTTGATGCCGGCAAGCGTAAGGCCGGTTGCGACCCGAACCACGTCGAATGCAAGGCGTGCCGAAAGGCGTACTACGCCGAACGCTTTCGCAATGGCTTGACATCGCGGAACAAGAAGCATCCAGGCGCGCAAAAAAGAGCGCGCTTGAACCCCAAATAAAGCAAAACGCCCCCGACCCCTAGTAACAATCTCCAAGAAACGGATGTCCACTATCGCTCTGTACGCGACGGGCTTGCTGGATTTCAAGCGCTAGGTCGCCGCCGACCACGAACGGGAACGACGAATCGTCTTGCATATCCATCATGCGCTGCACCAAACTTCGCTCCGGCGGCGCGATCGTGAACGGCGTGGTTGCGATCATCAGCCCATGCAAATATCCGATCCCATCTTTGATCTCGCCGAGCTTCGTCGTGTCGGGCCGTTGGTACGCGATCGTCGGTACGCCGCGCTGGCAAAACAACACGATCGCTTGCGGGCGTGAGCGATCCGCGATCGTCGCGATGATCGGTTCATGCGTCATGCGCTTCACATCCTCCGCCAGATCAAGCTCCGACTTCCCCTGTCGAGCCGAGTTCGCAACCACCAACTCGCGATAGATGTGAACATGGCCGGTCATATCAAAGCCCGTCACGGCGTAGCGAACGGGGTCCGCACGATCTTTGAATCTCTCCATCGGCTTACGCGGCACGACGCTTTCATCCCACACCCAGCGCGTCAGTCCATCCCAAACCAGCGGGCATTGCTCGACATCGACCGTGAATCCCGGCGGGGCAGAGCGATTATGTGCAAACCAGACGCAAACAAACTCATGCGTCCCGCCCCAATCCACCCCGCGATAGCAGTCCCATTCGCCGCAGTCCGCGATATGCCGATGATGCACGTCCCGGCGCAGCATCGGGAAGATGCGGCCTTCCGGCTGGACAAAGCACTCCTCCAGAGTCGCCGGGTACTCCTGCATGAACAGCACTTCGCTGCCCCGGCACTTGTTGATGATCGTCGCCCTTCGCCAGCGAAGTTGCGCGTCGCTCAGTCCGAACTCAGATCGCAACCAGACCTCGTACGCGGTCGGATCGTCGATCGGGTCGCCCCGGCGAGTGTACGTCGGCTCGCGGAACCACGGGAGAAAGACGAGTGTGTAGTCGCTTTCACCCCGGTTTGCGGCCCAGCAGCGGGCCTCGAAATCCCCGCTCTCGTCCGCCTGATTCGCCGTCGCCTCGATGAAAATGCAACTGCTCGGATCGTCAGGAACCGAGTTCAACAGCGAAAGCATCTGCCCGGTGATCGTTTTCGCGCTGCCTTGCCACTTCGGGCCTTCGGACAGGTGTAGCGCGTTGAGCGTGGACCCGGACCCGACGTAATGCCCGCCCGCAGTCGCACAGACGAAACGCGACCGTCCATCCTCGTGTGGGTAGAGAAGTCGTTTGGCCGTTCCCTTGCGAACCGCGCCGTGCGATTCATGCTCCTCCGCGAGCTTGGCAATCTCAAAAATGTCATGGGTCGCGTCCGCCGTATGCGCCGCGACGTAGGAATGCCACGTCGGGAGAATGATCGCCAAGAAACGTAGAAACGCGACGATCAGCGTGGAGACGCCGAGCTTGCGTGCCTTCGGAATGATGATTCGCACGGGCATCCCGGCCCGCGCCTGTGCTTCCATCGCGTCCAGAATCTCGGTCTGGATCGCGTTTTCTTTGAGCGCGATGAGCTTCCCCGCCCGCGAACGAATCTTGAACTTGCCGAGCGATATTTCCTGTCGGAAAAGCTGGATGACGAGCAGTAACGGCGACGGATTAAGTACCTCGACCGTCACACAATCTCCGCCGTCCGTTGTCCGCACACCCGGCACTCGACCACCTTCGGCATCGGGCCGCGCACTTCGATGATGTCAAATCGCTCCTGCCGGCACAGCGGATTGTTGCACTTCATGTTCACGGCCGGCCAGTAGGTTTCGCCGACAGCTTCCTTCTGTTCCTCAACCACAAGCGCCTCAAGCGCCCGCGTCGGTCCCTTGCGATGTTTCATCTTGGTTCTCGACCTTCTCCAAAAGCCCCTGTTTCTTCGCTTGGTGTAACAGCAATTTCACCAAATCCGGGTTTTTCTCCAATTCACCGGCAAAGTTGATCTGCGTCAAATTCACAGCCGGTTGCGGGGGTTCCGCCTGCTGGAACTTCCCGCCCTCCATCTTCAACGACAATTCGATCGACTTGATGATCCGGTCGAAACACATGACCGACGACCGGATGCGCTTCTCCTGATCGTCGAGCGATTCGTTCGGCGCGGCCTCGCGATGCACCGTCCGCTTGTAGTTGGCGATCGCCTGCTTCCAGTCATCGACCGACATCGCGGCCTTGACCGCATCAATGACATCGCGTTCCAGCGCGCTCGGCTGGCCGTCAATCAACTTGCGCTTTCTTCTGGTTTGCAATCTCAACCACTCCGATCCTGAAAGTACGTCGTCCGCGATCCTGTTCTCGTCCCGGCGTCGCCCGGCCCCGGCCTGCATTAACGACTCGGTTTGGGCGCGAATCCGTTTCAGTTTCCACTTCCGCAGAATCTTCGGCATATACAGCGGTCGGCCATTCTCGTCATACTTTAGCGGCGGGAGGGGCTTGTCAGGCATGGGAATCGGCTCGCTCGTGTCGAAGTTGTTGATGGATCGACTTGTATGCCAACCGAAATTGTTGTTCGACAACTCGGAACGGCGACAACCACGATGTGCGTTTCGATTTTGGTTCAATGACTGATTTTGGTATTCGGATCGCGGCCGCGACCGTTGGCCGATCAGCGCAGGCAATCAGGGCGACAAAATCATCGCCGTCCAAATCAAACGCCGGGGTCTGGACAAAAACCACATGCGCACCGATCTCGGCGAACATCGGCAAATAATGATCCGCAATCAACTGCTCAACCGTGGTCGCGTTCACTGGAAGCATGGCAACCCTCAATCATGCTGATGCTCGCCAAGATCGACCTTCTCGCACAGCGCCAACACCAAATCCGCAATCAGATTCAACATCGGATCGTCGGGGTCGGCCGCGTCGATGTAATCGCGCAAAGTTTGAATCGACTCGCGAATCTCTTTCGTCGTCATCGCATTGGCTCCGCTGGACGCTTGTTCACGAATGTGCTGTGCGTGACAAGCGCGGAAACATCTTTGTCCGCGCTGCTCATGTTCAGCAGCGAGTTAATCGACACGTTCCCGGCCGTGAACACTTTTGCGAGCGTGTGGCACGCTTCCGCGTTCACCTTCAAACACTCCGCGATCGCGCGCACTGCCGCCATCGCATCACCGTCAAATTTCACGCCATAGCCCGTGAACTCGCATCCGCTGACAACCACACTCCGCCGCTCTGATTTTGGTTTGGAAGATTTCATTTCCCCATTGTGCGCTTCGCGCGCGCAAATTACAATAAGCAGGCCGCAGCGCTCTTCCTACGCTGCGGCCCTATAGACCGAACCTTTTACGGAGATTCGATCCATGCAGCATCATACGCACATCCCGCCCGGCTACGAAAACATCAAACGCGGAAAGAACCGAATCGTCGCCACACGCGAAGTCGAACGCATCATACTCGACTGGCCCGCCGAAGCCCGAAAACGATGGCACGCAATCGCAATCCCACAAGAGAACGGCTGCATCCACCCACGCAATTCCCCGCGATCCGACGGCTACGTTCAAGTGATGATCTTCGGCGGGTCAATCAAGGCCCACCGACTCGCCTATCTCGCGTTCAAAGGTGCAATCTTCGAAGCCGATATCGACCACCTCTGTCGCAACCCAACCTGTTTCAATCCCGACCACCTTCAACAAGTCAGCCACTACGAAAACCTCGCACGCGGGAATACGAACGTCAGACCCTACAGCCAACGCATCGAATGCTCCGAAGGGCATGAGTTCACACCAGCAAACTCATGGATCAGTCCGCGCGGAAAACGGTTTTGCGTCGCCTGCAACCCGCAACTGCAAACCAAAGCGGCCGGTATTACTTCGTAATACGAAAAGATTTCCGCCCTAGCCCGCTAGCGCCAAAGCGGATTATTACTTTGTAATACCTTGACGCCGCGATCAGAACCCCTTACCCCAAAGGCCATTGTCGGGCCGTGGGGCGATTCGCGTCAGCGAACGGGGGCTAGACGCTTCGCGTCAACAGACCGAAAAACAAACAGGGAGCGGGACGCGACGAGTCGGAACGACGCACTTCCTGATGGGAACCCACTGAGCAACATCGCCGCGATGGAACCTAATCAGATTCATGCCCGTTTTCGTTAAAGCACCCGGTACAAGGAAGCGCGAGGCCGGGGTAGGTGGACCCGGAACGCATGGGGGCGGGGTCGGTTCAAGGACCGATAATGCTGCTACGTCCGATACTGTTAAACTACGTTGACCTTGTGCCTATCGGTAACTCGTTGCTGGCAATGAAGTTATGTTCGCTGCCTAGCATTCGACTCGAACGTAGCTACATAATCCACCGATATGCAGCCGAAAGCGCGTCGAAAGCGCCACTAAAGCTGATCAACGCTGCCGCGATAGGGTACGATAATTCGGGAATTGCCGAATTGCGGTTCATCGCTCGCGATGTGCGATCGGCTTCCGCCAATCTTCACCGGCGTCGGATCGTATCCGTGTTCACTGACGGATTTCCGTCACTTGCCGAGCGCGGGAACGATAGTGACGGATTTCCGTCATGTCAAGTTATCCACAGGTTATCCACAAGGTTATCGGCCCGTGACGGTTTTCCGTCAGTATCGGCGTCAGTGGTCTGATGGCGCTTTGGGCGCGGTATCGGATCGCTTTCCGGGCGCTTCAGTCCGCACAATTATCTTGATTCCAGAATTATTGCACAAGCGGTTGACAATGGGTCGATACTGTGTCATACTTGTGTTTGTTGGTGGTGCGTGCCACTGACTCGACCTGCAGCGGATTCTGCAGGAGCGTAAGAAAGTGAGGCATATCGTGGTAACGCACGTTGTCAGCTTTCCAGAGTTCCGGGCCGAATTAACCGCGAATATCCGCGCAACGATTCGCAAGCAGCGCGCCAATGGCGATACCGGCGCTTCAGAGGCATGTTTGCGTCAGTGTACACCTACGCCGCGCACGGCTGATGGTCCGCGTGGGACAAACATTCAATGGATGTACGCGCAGATATTTCACGAGTGCATTGCCGAATTGCCGCCGCGCGATCGGAAGTTTGTTTACTAGCTCTCACTCCCCGTTCGCGCTGTCCGGTTCACGCCGGCGGCGCGGGCGGGCGCTTGCCCGACTGGTATTCGCCGGTTCGACTCCGGCGCGGGCTTTTCAAGTCGCGCGTTGCGACAACGCAAGCCGAGCGGATCGGCGAAAGGAATTAGGACGATGCAAACCATTGTTACCCCGGTTGACAGAATAAGGCGCGGCCCGACGCGCTCGCGGCGTGAACCGACCCCGGCGCAGCGCGATGCTGCCAAGGCGCGGCGCGACCGTTTCCGAGTGCTCGCTAAGAGTGTCGCCGACATGACCCCGGACGCGCGCCAAGCATTCGCGAACGATAACGGCCTACTGCGAACCGTCCAGGATCGGGCGCTTTCCGTTTTCAATACTTGTCTCGTCTATTCGCAGTTTCCGAGCGCTACGCTTGTCGGCGGATTCCAACAATGGCGCAAGGCCGGCCGTTGCGTCCGCAAAGGCGAGCATGGCGCGATGATCTGGGTCCCGATCGGCAAACCGCGCGAGAATCCCGACGGCGCGGACTTTGGCAAGCGCGACGACGATGCACGTCCAGGCTTTATCGTCGGCACTGTTTTCGACGTTTCGCAGACGGATGAAACGGGCGCGAGCGAATCGGAGGACAACTCCGATGCATAGTCCTATCGAAACGATCAAGGCCCGCGTCCGAAAGTTACTCGACTTGGCTGGCGACGGCGGCGCATTCGACGGCGAGATTACAGCTGCAATGCAGGCCGCCGAGCGGTTAATGAATGAATATCACTTAGAGCGCGCCGACTGTGAGGCGCAATCGCAAGAACGCGGCGCTTCCCCGACGGCGGATACGTTTGACCGCGTACAAGTTACTTCGCGCGGCAAAACCTTTTCGACGTGGGAGGGAGTGCTGGCAAGCGCAATCGCCGATCTAGTCGGCACGGTTCGCGTGTACAGATCGTCGGCGAGTGTCGGTGAAGGATTGTTCGGAAAGCCGAGTGTGCGGCCGGTCGCCGTATTTTTCGGCCCGGACGACGATGCGCGACTTGCGGGCGAATTGTTCGCCGAATGGCAAGTGGCAATCGCTACGCTGGCCTATGGCAAGTATGGCGCGTGCATGAGAGGCGACGGCGGTCAGTACGCCTACGGCTTTGCCTGCGCGCTCGCGTTGAAAGCCGGTGAAACGGTCCGCGCTCGCCAAGCGATTACAACGGCGGCAACTACGGCGCTTGCCCTGGTTTGCGGCGGGACACTCGCGGCGCTTCACGCGCAGACGCGCGACAAAGCGACGGCATGGCTGGCGGCGCAAGGCGTCCGGCTCGGTTCACGCGGCGGATCGGCGCACGGTCCGCGCGGCGGATCGCATGATGCTTATTCGGCTGGCCGATCGGACGGCGCACGGGCGGAGTTTGGCGCGAAACGTCAAGCGCGGATCGGCGGTGTAGCATGATGCTACATGAGCAACTTCGCCCGACAATCTCCGATCTTTCGGAGCGCTTTCGGCCCGGTTCGCTCGACGATTTTATCGCCGTCCAGCCCGTTATCGCGTGCGCTCGCAATCTCATGGCGCGCGGACTCGGTGGTCGGCGCATTCTGGTAACGGGGAAAACGTCAACCGGGAAAACGAGTTTGTGCCGGATCATGGCGCGCTCGCACGCGGACGACATCGGCATTGAAGAGTTTGACGCGCGTGATCTGACGATACAGGGCTTGCGCGACATTGAAGCGAATTGGCGCTATTACGGGATGGGTAAGCCGGGCCGCGCATTTATCGCGAATGAAGCGCATCGCTGTCGCGACGATGTACTGTCGCGCTGGCTCACGACGGCCGAGCAAATTCCATCGCACGTTTGTTGGTTCTGGACGACAACGGTGGACGGGCAAGAATTTATGTTTGACGAGCGCATGGACGCTAAACCGTTCATGCGGCGCTGCACGAAAATCCACCTATCGGATCAAGGGCTTTTTCCCAAACTGGTCGCGCGACTCATGCTCATTGCGAGCGAGTGCGGGTACGCGCTGCCCGAAAAGAAAGCGGCGCTCGTTGTGCGCGAATCGGGGAATTGCTTAGGTGAGGCAATTGAATGGCTGGAGTCACCGGCCGGAATGGAATACTTGGCGGCGGCGCTTGTAGCGTGAATAGATATCTGGTACGATAGGACAATCCTATCGGAGAACCAGACTATGAGACACCCGAAAGAAATGCGACGGTGTGCGGTGTGTAGCGCGGCTTTTATGGAATGGCATAGCAAGCGCCGTTTGTACTGCTCGCGTGCCTGCGCTGGAGTCGCGCAAGCACGTGCATACGACGCGGCGCGACCACGTATCGCCTGCGCGCATTGCGGTGTGACGTATAGCGTCCAACCCCACAGGCGCGCTGCGTCGCGATTCTGCGGCCGAAAGTGTCAAAACACCTACCTCGGCAGGATTTACGCGAAAGCTCGCGGTGACGCACTTCGCGGAACTGGCAAGCGAACGAAGTACGTCAAAGAAAACGGACGCCACCAGCACCGCCTAATCATGGAACGAAAGTTAGGCCGCGCGCTTGGCTCCGGCGAGATCGTTCACCACGTCAACGGAGACAGCCGCGACAATCGCCCCGACAATCTCGCGCTGCTGCCGAGCCAGGCGGAACACGCGCGGATTCATTCGACCAAGAACCGGAAATGCTCGGTTGCTGAGTGTGGTCGGAAGCATTCAGCGCACGGGCTTTGCGAACTACACCACCGGCGTCGCGAGCGCGGCATCCCTGCAAACAAGGCGTTGCCGACGCCGGTACGCGGACACACATGCACGATCGCGGGATGTGGGCGCAGTCGCATTGCACGAGGACTCTGTACGAAGCACTACCAACAACACATGAAAGCCGACTAACCGCCGCGAACGCGGCAAGGTGCGAAGATGACGAGCGACTACCGATACTTCTGCGGTTGCTGCGGCGGAACGGATAACGGCCCAACGTACCGCAACCCGTACGGGCAGTCTGATATCTGCCGCGCGTGCCTGCGCTATGTGACGTGCCCGAACGGATGTCAAGGCGAGATGATGCTTGATGCCGACATCCCCGCGATGGTTTGCGTATTCTGCAAAACGACAATGAATATCGCCAAGGGCGGCGCGGTTAGCGTGGTGACAACGTGAACATGCAACCGCCATGTTTCGGCGCACGTGAACGCGAAATGATCGGAGGTTTGAGCCGCGCGACAGGCGCTCCGGCGGTTCGATCCCGCCGGCGGCTTTGCCCAATAACGGGCTTTGGAGTGTGAGCGATGACAGCGACACTTGACCTTCACGCCGCGCGGCGCTGGATCAACTGGTACTACCGCTGCGAATCCGGTCTCATGGCCGAAACGTGCGACGATTACACCGATCAGAAGGTGTCCGAAACGATCGAGAAGTTGTACCCCGGCGGTCTCGCGGGATTCGTGGCCGATAGCGAGCAACTTTCCGACTAACCCGACCCTTCGCGGACGCCGTCGCCAATGGGACGGCGCGAGCCGACGGGCCGTGCGGCCTGAACACGAACACGAAAGGGACGACGATGAAAGTTGAAAAGCTCTATTCATGCCTGAAGTGTGCGGCAGTATTCGTGCGGGCGTGCGTTACGCAATTTTCGCCGCCTAACCATTGTCCTCGCTGTGGATCAAAGCGAGTCTCGTGCAAGTAAGGCCGAAACCCCTTCGGTGGTCTGCCGGTGAACCGGCACTGACGAGGCCCAACAATGGAGACGACGATGATTATGCTCGGAGACCTGACGGTGGGGACGATCAAGGCGCAACTGCAATTCGCCGCGAATGTTTGCTCGCAGGAAGCGGCCCGTTCGCTTGACGAGGCCGCACGCTGCGCGTGGCTCGACAAGTATCATGGAATATGCGATTCCATGCTGGCGATCGAAAGTGCGAAAACGAAAGCCGATTAACCGCCCACAGGGCAAGGTGCGAAATGACGACGAATGACGAGATCAATGTGAGCATTCAACTCGCCGCGCGGATCGTCACGCGGCGCGATAAATGGGGAACCTTTTACGTCGCGCTCGACGCGATGAACGGTGAGGAGATCGACGAGGACTACAGCGTACCGCACTTGAAAGCGCGCATGCAGCACGATGGCTGGCAATTTCTTAACTGACGACCCACGCGGTCCCGCCCAGCGGGAGAAACGAGGACGAGATGAGCGAGCGACGCGATATCGTGGACGCACACGTTGGCCGCGAGCGCCGCGCCTATCACGCGCGCATTGAGGCGGGGCTGAGGTTGTGCATTCGCCCCAAGCCGCGTTGGTTGCCGGATTTCCTCTGGCGGCGCGTGCTGGCGCGAGTGCTGTATCTGGAGCAAGACATCTACAACAAGGGCAACAATGAGCGAGCTACCACAAAAACTGACTTGCCGACACTTTGACACTGACGGATATGTGCGCATCGACGCCGATTGCTGGTCATCCGCCCGGCCGGACTACCCGATCCGCGTTACGCCGGAGTATTCCAGTTCAGAGACAAAAGGGATTTACTGCCCGCCGGAATCCGTCGCGCGATGTGCCGACTTCGCCGCCGAACTCTGCCGGCGCTGGAACGAATGGGCGGCGCTGCGCGAAGCGTGCGAGGCCGGGAAACGCTACGCCGACGCGCTCGCTGCGGCGTGGCAGGAGGACGGCGCTATCCGCAAAACCGAAGCGGGCGTGACAACCGTGCAGGGCGACGTAATCGACCTTGATGCACTCTTTGAAGATTGGCGCGTGAAAAGCGGATATGCAATCCCCGACGATCTGGTTATCAGCAAGGCCGGGGCCGAAGCCGCCCGCGCCGCGCTCAACCAACAGGAGCAGCCGAAATGAGCGAGCCAAGATTTACGCCGAAATGCAGTTGCCGTGTCGAACGGTTCGACGACATTACGCCGCATGGCAGCTTGCGCGTTGTGAAGTGTCCGCTCTGTCGCGCCGCGCCGTCGCTTTATGCGGCGAGTTCAGACATCGTCGCAATGCTGAATTGCAACTACGACCCGGCCACGGAAGCGTTCAAGCGCGGAGCCGACAAGCTGCGCGCCGCACTCGCTGACGCACGCGGGCGCGAATCCGAAGGGGGCGAGCGATGATCGTGCGAAACTGGAATGACCATGACCTATGTACTAGTTGCAATGAGTGCAACACATTCCGCGCCGCGAAGCACGTTATCAAAATCGGAAATCGCACGACTTGGCTCTGCAACCAACACGCCCGCGAGCTTGCGGATAAATTGACCAAGCGACTGGTGCAACCACAAGTGGTTTGCGTGGTGTGCGGACGAGAGTTTGCGCCGTCCGATCCGATTAATCGCGCGTGTTCGCTGCGCTGCGTAGAGATCAGCCGCCAACATACGAAGCCGCCGAAAAACTCAGCAAGGAGCAACCATGAGCGAGCGAATTGATGAAGCGGCATTGGACCGAGCGGCAAGGCGATTTCTGGCGATCGGCGCGAGCGCGCGTGAACGGTGTCCGGTGTACCACGACGAACGCGAACGTCTGGAGGCATACAAGGCGATCATCCGCGAGGAGCTTGAGCGGCCGCCGTCGCCGCCGGAGAGCATCCTGCTTGTGTCGGACGGTGAGCCGCGAATCGTTCTCGCGAAAAGTCACGACTTATATCGAGAGCACAACGGCGAGATACACCACTGGATAGCTAACGTTGACAGTATTTCTCCATGCCAGCGCTACCGCCGCGTCCCGTTCCATCTGTCGGCGGCGCAACTGATGCGGGCGCATTTGCTCGTCAATAATCATGGATACACCAAGGGCGACAGAGAGATTTGTGAGGCGATCAAGTGTCTCGCCGACGCGATGGAGAAGGGCGGTGCAGCGTGATTACGTTTCGCGGCGTGTCTTTTTCAATCAAGTGGGAGCCGCGCGATCTGTGGATCGGCGTCTACTGGAGCAACTCTTTCTATGAGTGTTTCCGCGATGCGGTTTACAAGCACGGCAATCACTGGTGTCTTTACGTGTGCATCGTGCCGTGCGTGCCGATTCTGATCCAATTCTTCACGCGGCCAAAAAGCGGTGCAGCATGAGCGACCAACCGAGCCGCGAGGCGATAGAGGCGGCGGAAAAAATCTACGTCCGACTCGTCAACGATGAACTCGCCAACAAGCCGGGAGTGACGATGCTGGATATCGCTACCATAATCGACGCCGCGTTCGCGCCGACGTTGGCGGCGGCGGACGAACTGGCCAAGCAAGCGTTTCTTGCAGACATTTCGGCCGATCCAAGCTGGGAAGAGCGAGACAAGGGGTTCGGCTGGCGATCCGCGATACAAGAGTTGCGCGCCGCTGTTGCCGCCTATCACAAGCTGCGCGGAGGAACGCAATGAGCCGATGCACCTGCGGATCGGCAACGGGTCAGTCGGACTGGTACTGCCCGATTCATAACAGGAAGGACACGACGCCAATGAGCCAGAGCCAGAGCGAGACGAGACCGCCGTGGGAAACTTTCACTGCCGGACCTTTTCGCATTGAGTCCGACCAGCCACGCGAGATTGTCTCGCGCACGAATTTTGCCCTCGTCGCGAATGACTCGGTAAATGCAATCAGAATCGCGAGCGCGTTAAATCTGCTGGACGGGAGCAATCGCGCCCTGCGCGCCAAGCTGGCGACGGCGCGTGAAGCGTGCGAATTGGCTCTCCCGATAGTCGCGGCTACGTGCAACGCGCTGGGCGAATGCTGTTTGGAGTCAGACGCGAAGGCACTGGACGCGCTGCAAGCCGCGCTCGCGGCGATCGACAAGGAGCAAGCATGACCGACCGACCGACACCGCCGGACGGGTTTGAGACGTGGTTGGATGCCGCGATTGAGTGCTTCTATCTGGCGAATCCACGAGGATCAGAAGCGGCTCGCACCGAACTCGCGGCGTTACGCGCCAAGCTGGCGGCGGCAACGAACATGCTGCGCGAAGTGGTGTTTGCCGACGATCCGATCAAGGGTGAGCGATGGTGCTTGAAGTGCGGCGACACATTACCGAACCATTTTGAGGATTGTCCTGCGGCGTTGTTGCTCGCGGCGATCGACAAGGAGTGAGCATGACGATCGAAGAATTGGAGCGGCGAATCAATCGGCCACTTCTCGACGATGGCCCCGTTGGGCCGACTGTTGTGAACGCCATGCTCGCCGTGGTCCGGGCCGCGAAGCAACTCGTCGATGCTGACGCGGCGTACCAAGGCAACTTGATTGCGTTGGAACACGCGATGGCATTGCTGGAGGCACTGCCATGACCAAACCGACCAAACCCGCCGCAACCTGCCGACTGAATCTCTACGGGCTGACCGCTGACGAACTCGCCACGCTCGAACGTATCGCGAAAGAATCCGGCGTGAGCATGAGCGAGCTTGTCATCGACATCGTTCGCCAAACGCTCGGATGGACCGGATTGAAACGCGAAAATTATTGGCGCGACCCTTGACAGGCGTTGTCCACCGGGTATTCTGCCTGTCCACCATGAGAACAACAGTGAAAGTGACGACGGCGACGTTGGCGAGATTGAAACGATTGAAGCTGCGTTTGCGACTGGCGACGATCGGCGACGTGATCGAACATCTTTTGAAGGCGAGGAAATAATGCCGACCGGATACACCGCGATCATCGACGACAATCCGAAGGTGAGCTTTTCCGACTTCGTTCTTCGTTGCGCTCGCGGCATGGGCGCGTGCATCACGATGCGCGAGGAGCCAAACGATACGCCCATTCCAGAACGATTCGAGCCGAGCGATTACTACCGCGATCGGGTCGAGCGACTGCGCGGAACGCTCGCTCGCCTGAGCAGCATGAGCGATGCCGACGCACAAGCGGAGGCAGACGCCGAATACGAACGCAGGTCATTCGAGCGAGAGACCGCAATCGCTCGCGATCGGTCAACCATTGCGAGATACGCTCGCATGGCCGAACTCGTCGCCGCGTGGATGCCACCGACGCCCGACCACGGCGAGCTTAAACGATTCATGCTGTCTCAGTTGGAGACGGGCCGACCGTACGATCTGTCGCTCAGTTGGACACCGCCGGAAAAAATGGACGGCCCAACATGGCGTGCGGCGACAATCGAGACGACGAAAAAAGACCTTGCAAACAGCGAAATTGAATGGGCTAAAGAAGTCGAGCGAGTCGAGGGCCGGAATCGTTGGATTGCGGAACTGCGGGCGAACTTGGCGGACAAGGCGGCAACGAAATGACCGACGAATCCCGACGCATCGACGAAATCGCTTTGCACCGAGCGAGCGGAATGACGATGGGCCGCGACATTGACTGGCTGATCCAGCGGGTGCGGCAGTTGGAGCGTGAAGTGGACACGCTGAAAGCCCAGCGCTGCGCCGATGCGTTCGCGCCGCTAGGCGTGGTCTGTCCGGCGAGACAGGCGGCAGCGGACGATGATGGAGCATGAACTTCGGACGCGGCGGTTGTGTGCGAACGAAAACTGATTCGATCCTGTAACCGAGTCGCACTATGTTTCAGGCGAAAAGGTTTCCGCCGCGTCTGATTTTGGAGTGAACATGAGCAACGAACTGGCGACTACGCAGGCGGCTGGATTGCGGCGGGTGGACGCGACACCGAACGTCGCGGACCTACTCCGCATCGCCGTCGAAAAGAATCTGGACGTGGCGAGCATCGGCGAGCTTGTGCGGATGGAACGCGAGATACGGGCCGACCGGGCGCGAATCGCGTTCTCGCAAGCGTTCGCGGATTTCAAACGGCGCTGCCCGATGATCCATCGTTCGGCGCAAGGCGTCGGCGGAGGCGGGGCGCGATACAACTACGCCCGGCTGGAGGACATCCAGCAAGCAATCGACCCGATTCTGTCGGCCTGCGGGCTGAGCTACAGTTTCAATCCGACGACATCGGCGGACTCGGCGGTGACGATGATGATCCTCCGACACTCGGAAGGTCATTCAGAATCGTTTGGTCCGTTTTCAATCCCGACGGCAACGCGAGCGGGCATGAGCGATCAGCAAAAGGTCGGAAGCGCCGAGAGCTATGCGCGTAGATACGCTTTGGTCGCGGCGTTGTCACTTCGCGTCGGCGATCAGGACGACGATGCGAGCGGGACGATTCAAGGCGAGTTTGTAACGTCTGCACAAGCCAACACGCTCGGCGTCCTCTGCCGCGAAGTCAACGCGGACATCGAACGATTCCTCAAATGGGCCGGGGCCGACACGTTCGACACGATATCGGCGTCGAAGTACGAGCAGGCGAGACAACTACTTGAGGCGAAAAGGAACACAAAATGAAAGTGCTGGAACTGCGTGCGGAGAACTTCAAGCGGCTGGTCGCGGTCGATATCTCGCCGGACGGAGACGTGATTCAAATTACGGGCCGCAACGGCGCTGGCAAGTCGAGCGTGCTGGATGCAATTGCCTACGCGATCGGCGGACGCGACTTGATCCCAGCCGAGCCGGTTCGCAATGGCGCGAAACAGGCGAGCGTGGCGATCAAGTTGGGCGACGATACGGAGGCGAAATATCTTCTGACACGTCGCTCTACGCTGAAGTCGAACTATCTTGAATTGACCGCGAAGGACGGCGTGCCGCTGGCATCGCCCCAAGCGATCCTCGACAAACTCTTTGGTTCGCTCACGTTCGATCCGCTGGCATTTACGCGCATGAAGGCGAGCGAGCAACGGGACGTACTGCTGCGATTGACAGGGCTGGGCGACAAGCTCGCCGCGATCGACAAGGCACGGCAAGCGGCGTTTGACGAACGCACGATCGTCGGTCGCAACCAACGCCAGCTTGAGGGGCAGATTGCGGGTCTGCCGCCGGTCACGATCCCGCCGGAGCCGAAGCCCGTAGGCGACTTGACGGCCGCGCTGAATGCGGCGCACGCTACGAACCGATCGAACGCGGCGGAGAGGCAGAAAATCGCATCACTCGAAGCGGCCGTAAAAAACGACACGGCAAATGTCGAACGGCAGGAAAAAGTAATTGCCGATCTGGAAGCCCAACTAACGAACGCTCGAAAGCTGGTCGCTGATTTGATCCGAACACGCGGCCAATCGTGGCTTGCGTTGGAACCAGCGAGAAAGCTCGCGGCGGCGCTGTCGGATGAACCGACCGCAGACATCGAGCGGCAGATTGCCGAGTCACAATCGGCAACGGTCGCGTACACGTCGGCGCTCGCGGCGTCCGGCAAGCGGGATGAAGTCAAATACGCGCTCGCCAAAGCGAACGGTGCGGCGGAAGAACTCACAGCGAAAATCGAATCATGCGACAAAGAAAAAGAGTCGATGATTGCGGCGGCGAAGTGGCCGATCGACGGACTCGGTTTCTCTGCGGCTGGTGTCGCCTACGGCGGCGTCCCGTTCGAGCAGGCGTCATCGTCCGAGCAGCTTCGCGTATCGCTCGCGATCGGTATGGCGCTGAATCCGACGCTCAAGGTTCTGCTGATCCGCGACGGGTCGCTACTCGACACGAACGCGATGCAGATCGTTTCGTCAATGTCGGCGGACAAGGGCTATCAGGTGTGGATCGAACGGGTAGACGAGACCGGCAAGGTCGGCATCGTCATTGAGGAAGGGCAGGTCAAGGAATGATTATCGTCGATGTCGAGCAGGGCAGCGAACTTTGGCGAGAACTTAGACGGGGGATTCCCACGGCCTCAAATTTTTCGAGAATCTTGACCGCCAAGACACGCAAGCCCGCCGCCGGGGCGCAGACCTACCTGTGCGAACTTCTCTCCGCAGAGATTTTCGGTTCCGATGACGATGAACAGGTCAGTCAATTCATGGCTCGCGGCAACGCCTTGGAACAGCAGGCAATCGCGTGGTACGCCTTGCGTTACGACTGCGATCCGAAGCGGGTCGGGCTGGTGCTGAACGACGCTCGCACCGTGGGATGCTCGCCGGACGCTTTGATCGGTGACGACGGCGGACTTGAAATCAAGTGTCTCTCCGCCCCGAAGCACATCGCGGCGATGCTCCACAACGATGATGAACACATGCCGCAGATCATGGGTGCGTTGTGGCTCACGGGCCGCAAGTGGTGGAGTCGATGCTACTACTCGCCGGTTCTGCCGCCCGTTGTGGTCCGCGTGGAACGTGACGAAGAATACATCGGCCAGCTTGCCGAGGCCGTCAATTCGTTCGTTTGGCGATTGAATGAGGCCCGCGAAACGCTGCGATCGAAGGGCGTGCGATTCGCCGCCGACTTCGTTGCGACGCCGGAAGATGTGCCGGTCGAGTTGTCCGAGATGCAGGCGGCCAAGCAAGTCGAGGAGCTATTTCGATGACCGACCCCAACGAACGCCGACTGCCGACGGATGATGAGTTGATCGCAGAGGCGAGGGCGGAGGCGACCCAATACAGCCAACGTACGAGCGCAGCGGCATGGCTTGCTGGTACAGAGCAAGCGTCCTTTGAGGTCGGTTGGATTCGCGGCGTCAAACGTGGAATCGAACTGGAACGCGAACGGAACAAGACTGGCAATGGATGAAAGACTCACCAATGGCGCGCGTACCGGGCGGGTTGCCGATGGCGGCAATTCACAGCGTTCTGCGGGAACCGGGATATTCCGCAGCGGGGCTTGCGATGGAACGACGCAGCGCAAGCCGACGACAGCGAGTGTCGGGAGGCACGCAACAACCGACCGGACGACAGAGATGCGGCCAGATGTGTTCGCAATGTCGTAAGAGCGGATTCGCAGCGAAGCTCGCGAGATAGTCGCGGCGAATCGACAGCGGAGCGATGAGCCAGTGAGCGACCGCAAAATCTACCTCACTGCGGAAGTGCGACGCGATTCGGTGGACGCCAAATGGATGCGGAGTCGTGACAGTCGGGAGAGACCGGCAAATTTTCGCGTCGGGAACGTCCGAGACACGCGGCCTCGCTTGAGATAGCCGACGTGTCGGCGGCGGAACGGACTCCGCCGCCCGTTTCCCGGCGATTGATATTCCGCGTCGTGTCGGCGCGCGGCCGACTAAGTCAGGGCGCACTGCCCAGCTTTACGCCACGCCGGGCGCAAATCCCGGACGCGGTTCTTTGGAGCGAACAATGAGCTTAGATGTGTACCTGAGTGTAGAGACGCCGATCGAACGCAAGCCAACAAGTGGGATATTCGTGCGCGAAAGCGGCGAGACCCGCGAAATCTCTGCCGACGAATGGAACGCACGCTGCCCCGATCGTGAGCCGGTGCGAGTCATCGCCAGCGCCGAACCGTCCGAGACGACAGAGGTGTTCAGCGCCAATGTGACGCACAATCTCGGTCGCATGGCTGACGCCGCTGGAATTTACGAGGCGCTTTGGCGACCCGAAGAAATCGGCGTGAGCAAGGCGAGCCAACTTGTTCCGTTGCTCGAAAAAGGGTTGGCGAAACTCGAAGCGCACCCGGACGAATTTCTGCCGATGAACCCTGTGAATGGTTGGGGTTCATACGAACGATTTGTGCCGTGGGTGCGGAATTATTTACAGGCGTGCCGCGAGTACCCGGATGCGACGATTAGGGTATCGAGATGATATTCCGTGTACGCCGGGTGTTCCGGCGTGCTGCCCGGCGATCGGCTTTGTGGTGAGGCACGGGGCCGGGCTGCGAAATTGGACCGACCATGAAGTTCTATTGCCCGGCGTGCGGGACTGATTCCGACATTGATCCGCCGGGCGCAATCGTTCCGGGCGGCACCATTGACGCGACATGCCCTGATTGTAAAACGGAATGGACTGTCAAACTCGAATTTGTGGAGCAACCAACATGAGATTCCGCAAGAAGCCGATCGTGATTGAGGCGTTCCAAATGACTCGTCAACGTCGCGACGACAACGGCGAATGGCCGACGTGGTTAAACCAAGCGTGGCAGAAAGAACCGCACGAAGTTGGCTCGCTCCACATTCGACCGCTTGACGAGACCGGTGAATCGTTGGCAATTTCGACGATGGAAGGGCCGCATGAAGTGTCGTGGGATGACTGGATCATCCGGGGAATCAAGGGCGAACTGTATCCCTGCAAGCCGGACATCTTCGAAGCGACGTACGAGCGCGCGGAGGACGACGAATGAGTGACAAATGGGCGTTCCACAATCAGGAAGATGGTGTTTGGAATCATTGCTGCGACTTCTACGATACACCCGAAGATGCGGCGAAAGACGGCATGGACTACGGCTTTGAACCGGGCGATACCGTCTACGTCGGTCGCGTCGATCAGGAAACGTGGAGCGATTTGATTGATACGCCGTTTCTCCTCGACCATTGGGAAGATCGGATTTTCGATGCGTGCGGAGAAGCGTGCAGCGAGACATTTGACGCGATCGGGATGGAAGATATTCGCAAGTTGAAAGACGCGCTCGTAGCGGCGATCGAAACGTGGGCGGCGAACTGTAAGCCGCCGATCGTGCTGCCGTTTCGGATATCGCACGTCAAGGCGATGGGGGTTGTGCCGGAAGAAATTGCAGGTGAAAAATGCTAGACATCCGCGAAATATCCGCCGTCGTCATCGGTCCCGGCGGCGAGTACCGGCAGGGCTATATGCCGAGGGCGATCCCTTGTGAAGCGTGCGGGGAAGGCACGCTCAACGAGCGATTGTGCAACGAGTGTCAGGCGGCACAGGCGGAGTTTGTGGAGCGGTCGAAAGAGGCCAAACCATGACCGTGGAACGCACGACGTGGGGCGCACGTTTCCTTCGCGGCGATGGCGAGTTGCTTGGCGAGTTTACCAATCTGCGCACACTCGGCGATTGCTTCGTGGCGTGTCAGGCGGCGATTGCGTTTGACGACATGACTGACATCGCGCAATGGTACGCTGCTGAGGATGCGCGGGCGATGTCGGAGCAGGCGGAGGCGAGCAAGTGAAAGAGACCGATCTAGTCCGTGAATGTCTGTCGTTGCTCCACTCCGCCGGGTTCGCGTGCTGGCGGCAGAACACCGGGGCATTCGCGGGCGAGTACAAGGGCAAAAAGCGATTCGTTCGGTTCGGCGTATCGGGAATCAGCGACATCATCGGCTGGACGAAGGACGGACGGTTTCTGGCCGTTGAGTGCAAGGTGGGAAAGCGCATTGTGACGAAAGAGCAGGCGGAGTTTTTACGCCGGGTCAATGCCGCCGGCGGGGAGGGGATTATCGTAAGGGACAATACGGCTGGCCTGCTTGAATCGCTTGGGGCTATGCCAGCGAACGATCGTCCGCCGGGGCGTGCGACCAGACCCCGGAAAGCGCCAGCGGGCGATTAACGCGGTCGCGTGCATAAAGCGTGCATATACAGAGGCGAGCATGACCCCCGACGAGACCTGCGGCGATAGCGTAACGGCAGCGCACCCGTTATTTCCAAACGGGGGTGGCGGTTCGATCCCGACCTCGCCGCTTGACCTGTTTTTTTATCAGACCGACCGTGAGACGTTCCGACGACTCAATGCAACGTGGCATTCCCGCCTACCGAAGATCGGTGGCTCTTTCGGACGGGCATACTACGCCGCCGAACACGGCGGGCAACTCTTTGCCGTCGCGATGTGGTCGAATCCCGTCGCTCGGTTGCTGCCACAAACGTGGATGGAATTGCGCCGCTTCGCAATCGCACCGAACGCCCCAAAGTACACGGCTACGCGGATGCTCGCATGGATGGTCCGCGACATTCGGCGGCGGTTCCCCGAAGTCGTCTGTGCGTTTTCCTATCAGGACTGCGACGTGCATACCGGGACAATTTACAGGGCGTGCGGTTGGCAGATCGGAAAGGTCGATTCGCGAGCAAGGACATGGACGTGGAGGCCGGGCCGTACGAATCAAGCAGTCGCCCCGCGCCGCCGATGGGAGAAACACCTATGAGCAATCTCGACGAATGCCCCGACTGCGGCGAGACCCTTGACGAATGCTGGTGCGAGGAGTTTGAACGATCGCTCCGACACCCGCCCGCCGATAGCGTGGACACGATGGCGGAGTGGGCGGTCGATGAGCAGAGATTGAGGGACGCGGAATGTTAGCTCTCACCATCGAAAACGACGAGTGGATTCAGGTCGGCGAGGACATCCGCGTGAAGGTCCGCGCCCGTCAGTGGGCCGACGTGAACGGCGTGATTCACTTCTCGGGCCGAATCTACTTCGACGCGCCGCGCGACGTGCGGATCGTGCGGGACACGGCAACCAAGAGGAAAGACAAATGAAAATCGTTATCGAAACCACGGAACTTACGGCCCAAGACGCACATTGGATCACAGAGCTAATCAGCAACCATGATCTAAAGTGCGCCGGATGCAACACCGAACGCCCATTCATCGACTTAATCATGTGCAGTTGCGGTGCATTCGTCTGCCCAAAGTGTTATGAGTTTCGCGATGACGGGGAGACCAAAATATGCGAGCTTTGTGCGAACGGCGCTGAAATTGCTACACAGCGGGCGAAAAATAACGTCGAGTCCGATGCTTGTCGGAAAAAGATTGAGGCGCAAGATGCCTTCATCGCCGCCGCCACCGCACGAGGCGATTTTGTTCCGTGACACGGCGAAAAAACCCGCCCCGCCCGGTTGAATTTTCGTGAAAAGACGTTAATGTGCGGGCGTGAATGACTTGACTATGCTACAACGAATCGGTCCCGTTGGTGGGTTTGGGTGCACGAGGCGGAAAACGCCGAGTCATTCACGACCCGAACCCCCAACGCGGCCGATTTTCATTTCATGCCGGGGTTCACGGATGGCAAATCGTTACCCGTGGTTCGCTTTTTTCCCAAAGGACTGGGAAACGGACAACGTCGCCGGATGCTCGCTCGCCGCGCAGGGTCTTTGGCTGCGTATGCTCTGTCTCGCATATCAGTCGGAGCGGCCCGGCTACCTATCGCTGGACGGCAAGCCGATGCGACCTGACTTCATTGCGAAACGGTGCGGCGCGCAGCTCGCCGAGTACGAGATTCTGGTGCAGGAACTATGGGACAACGGCGTTCTGGGCCGCGGAACAGATGGAACGATGTTTAGCCGAAGAATGTCGCGGGACTGCGGAACGCGGGACAAAGAGGCCGAAAGGAAGCGTGCGAAACGCGCGTCCGGCGATTGTCCGGCAAATGTCCGCCAGATGTCCGGGGTACAACCAGACAAACAATCAGAAACAGAATTTGCAAATTCATCCGAGGCGGACGCCTACGACCGACTCGGAGAAATCGGAATGGCCGATAAACAGCGCAACGACTTACTTCTAAAGGGGGTAAGGGTGGCCGACATAGAGCGCGTGTTGGCGGGGAAGAACGGTCTCAAAAACCCCGCCGGGCTGGTTTACAAGTCGCTAAGGGGGCGTCCCATTGCGTGACGACCGCGCCATATGCCCCGATTTCGCGTTAGATCGCCCGCTACCGAGCGATGTCGAGGCGGAGAGGGATTGTGTAGCCCTGCTCATAGCCGGGGCCGCTGAGTGGGGCGACAAGCTCGCTGCGGCCCTGACGCTTGACGACTTCACCGACAAGAAGCTCCGGGCGTGCTACGACGTGGCAATGCGGGTGTTCAAAGAGTCCGGGGTGTTCAGCAGGTCGCTACTACAGGCAGCGTTGGATGGCAACCCGGACGCCAAGCGGTTCATCCATGCCGCTGACCTGACCGAGATTACCCGATACTTTCCACGGGCCTTTGCCGCCGGGCAGCAGTTCATCGACCGCGTTCGCGAAATGTCGCTCCGCCGCCGGGCGATCCGCGAGCTATTCCGGTGTCTCGTGTCCGCGTACGAAACGTCCGAGCCGTTCGCCGATGGGCTGGCGCGGATCAACGAGAAGATCGGTGGGCTGTCCGCCGATACCGTGCTGGACGACGACGGATTCACGCACATTTCGGCAGAAGCCAAGACGACCGCGAACGAAATTGAGAACCGCGAACCGGGGAAGATGACCGGCCTCGCAAGTGGATTTCACAAGCTCGATGAGTTGACGTGCGGATTACAGGCCGGGGAGTTCATCGTCGTTGGGGCGCACTCGTCGCAAGGCAAATCGGCGTTCATGCTCAATATCGCGACCCATGCGGCGTGTTCGCGCGGAGTGCCGGTGCTTTTCATGTCGCTCGAAATGCCTCGCAAAAGACTCATTGAACGCATCCTCTCGGATCGGGCGAACATACGCGGGACGGCCCTGCGGAACGGGCGGCTATCTCCGATTGACGTTGAGAACCTGCGCGATCATTCGACGCGGCTTGAAAAGACGCCGATCTACATGACGGCCCCCGCGACCAAAAACATCGCCCGCCTACGGACGGTCTCGCAGTTCGCGGTTCGCCGCAACGGGGTCAAAATCATCTTCGTCGATTACCTGCAAATCATCGACTGCCCGCGCGTCGAGAATCGGCAAGTGTCGGTGTCACTTGTTTCGGCGGAACTTCAAAAGCTCGCCCATGAGCTAAACGTGCCTGTCGTGGTCGGCTCACAGCTTACGAAACCGATGGACAAAACCAAGCCACACCGCCCGCGACTATGGGACTTGCGCGAATCGGGCGCGATCGGGCAGGACGCCGACCTTGTTCTGATCCTGTGGCGTCCGGGCGTCTACGCAAAACAGAACGGCGACACTACGGCAGATGACCGGACGACGGATGTGATCGTTGCAAAGAACCGAAACGGGCCGCTCGAAGATTTCAGACTCAGGTTCGATTACGAGTACAGCCGGTTTGTTGGGATTGAAGAACCCACGGCGACGTACGCGCCGCCAATACGCCGAGACGAGCCAGTTCCCCAGACAGTCATACCATTTTGAAGGGACAAAAATGAACGATGGACTTGCCAGAAAAGCGATTGACTTCATGCTCTCGGAATTGGAGGCGATGCTGCGAAGCGGAATCGAGACCCGCAAGATCGGCGCTCGACTGAATCGCGAGTGGACTGCGATCATTAACGAACACCCGCATGTATGGGACGGCCTGCCGGAAGATTGCGACGACAAGATCGTTGCGACCGAAGAAAACCCGTTCGCCGATTTGACGGCCGACCTGCCCGCGTGGTTCACGGAACGAATGATGACGGATTGCTGGATGTTCGGACTGCTTACCACGAGCGGCGACATCATTATGATCGAGTCGATGACAAAGATCGTTCATGCTGCGGATGGTTCGTTGTGGGCCGATGTGAAGTTTCACGAAGAATCCGGTTCGCACGGTTGGGCGGAGCCGTGGGAAAAAATGGGGTATCGCGTCCTAAAGCACCCG
>OFQZ01000034.1_pt1 | contig 46822 bp, 66 predicted proteins | sample 1543011 | NCBI WGS metagenome assembly OFQZ01 (sample SAMN07774216, study PRJEB24372) | wastewater metagenome | isolation source: Exp Tend NO 0WW | collected 2016-02 | reverse complement strand
TCACCGGTGCGCGTACGCTCGCCGTAACAAGCGCCGCATACAAACTTCCCACAGGAGCGACAGGAATACGGATCCTCGTCGCCACAGAAGGCACACGCGGGCCACTCGACCTCCACCTCTACTCCAGGACGGTGCGAACGATGCGCTCGGTCAGCAGCCCGTGTGACGTGAGGTCTTCGAGAAGGAGGCTACGGACGTACTCCGATGTGGACTTCTCCTTCTTCGCTGCAAGCTGGTGAACGAGTTGTGCGATGGTAGGCTCTATAGCCGAGACAATTTGTCGACTCCTTCGCTCAGGCATTCTGCTTCTCCTTAAAACGCCACTGGCGTACGCCTCGCACGGAGTCATATGTGTACTCCACGTCAAAGATCGTCTTCAACGTCTCGTACATCGTCCACAGCTTCTTACTAAGTATCACAGGGCTGCGGTAGAAGCGTGCGAAGCCATCGTCCAGGTTCACCCAGTGCTCGTGTAGACGAGCAACGTGGAAGAACTCATCCTTCTGTTCCGCCCGGAGCCCACGGATATGTCGCTGGATCACGTCAACTAGCAAGTCCTCTTCGCTCAAGTTGAACGCAATCTGTGCCTTATGCGTATCCGCAATGACGCGTCGGAAGTTCTCTTCGAGGCCCAACGCACGTGCGATGCGTAGACCTATCGCTGCGAAGTCAGCGATGCGGAACTGCGGAATCTCGCTATGTGTGGGAGCCGGAGTTCTAAGTACAGTCTGAATGTCTCGGACAATGGATGCCCAGATGGAGTTTCGGTTTCGGGCCACGCGGTCGAAGAGTGTACGCTCGTCTTGGAAATTCGCCAGTCGCTTGAAGTTGACGAGAAGGAGTCGGTCGACCACATCCTCACGGCCGAACTTCGGGTTGTGCGCGCTGATGCCCAAGACCGCCTGGCGGCGAAGGACCACCGTATCAGCGTCACTATAGAGCCGACGCTTGACGAGATCGGACGTCGCAGCACTGAGAGCGAGCCGATCAGGTAGCCAACCAGCCCAGCTGTCCACGTTATCAAACACCACAAAAGGATCACCGCTGACGAGATAATCAAAGTTGTCAGCACTTGTGACAGCATTGAGCGACTTCCGTGGGCCATACATCAACGCGTAGAGGAGTCGGAACGTCGTGGACTTACCCGAGCCTGGCTGGCCGAACAACGCGAGGATAGGTCGTGCCTGTGCTGCCTCCCGCATCAGCACAAACAGCATCCATATCCGCATGAGCGCGACAACATCCTCACGACGCATATCCATGAGGTTGTCGAAGAACCCCTCGAACATGAAGTCGGCCCAATCATCAAGCGGAGGTGCAGCCTCGATGTCAAACGGCTGATCGCCTTGACGGTAGCCGAACATTACACCGTACTGGCCGTTGCGGATCTTCTCCACATTGTCGCGTGAGATCGCCCATACGTCACGACGGCCGCCATGAAGCAGGACCGTGTTCGTCGCCACGTCGAAGTACGACAACGTCGCAGCACGAACAGAGCGCCCACGCGAGATAGTCTGGTTCATCAAAGACTGGATTACAAACACCGTGGCTTGCTCAGACGAATTGAGACCAAACTTCTGCTCGAGGTAGGCGTTCAAGTACTCGCTGTGACGAGCCAGCAGCACAGGGCGTCCGGTATCGTGGCGCAAAAAGAAAGGACGGTTTTCGTCTGTCACGACGAACTCACCGTCCCGATTCATCCGATCTTGCACGACCTGAGCAATCGCCATTCGCTTCTCAATCAGCACGCCAGGTGCGACCAAGAGTTGCATGACAAACGACTTGTCGTCCGTTCGCTCCGCGACTGCGTACCCTTCCGCACGGATGACGTCCTTCGCGAGGTCCTCATCCGCGTGGTACTTAGCATCCTTGAACTTGTTGTTGACGCTGTGCTTCGCTACCCAGTAGACCTCGTCCCGCGACGCGCCAGCACGGAACAGTCCGCGCTCGAGCGCCCATAGAGCGCCACTGCGTCCCTCGGGTCCAGTTCCTGGGTTAGCAAGGTATCGCGCAGTCTTAGCGCCAAGCGCCTTCTTGTAACGCTCGACGATGGCGTGTGGACCATCCTCCAGGACGATCTGGTGAGCATTGGATACCCACGCGTCGTCTAGGTCACCCTTCGCACGTGGAGGCGGTGCGGAGGTAACCTCGCGAATGTCGTAGGATGTGTACGTGCGACGGGAGACGTCTACGACACGTACAGCGGGCATGTTCTCGTACTTGTAGTTGATCGTGTCGGGCACGCGGAAACGATGACCCAAGGGCCAACCCGACCGATCACACATCGGCGTGGAGTACGTAACGCGCCTGGAGAGCTCTTCAAGCTCCTCTATGGCAAGAGGGTCTTGGAGAATCCAATACGCCTGGTGACGTCCAGGAGAGGTCTCGATAAGGAACGACGGTGTGACTGGGGTGTCCGCAATATCCGCGGTGTCCAAGTCGGCCGCGATAGTACGCGAAGGTAGAACGAACTCTTTATGCGAGTCCTTCCTCGAGAAGAGATGCGGTGCGAAATAGACGTTGCACTCTTTGCTAAGGAGTGTAGCGCGTTCCGCGGCTCGGTCTGCCTGTGCTGGCCATTCGTACCATTCTTCTCGGAATGGCGGCCCGACTAGCAGACAGAGGTATCCCGAATCCTCCGACGTGATAACCTCATGCAGGAAGCGTCCTACTTCCGTCGTAGCCGTCATTCAGTCTCCATACAACTAGAGGTGAGCGGACGGGAGAGTCCGTCCGTCCGCCCACCCCGCTAAACTGGCGCACGCTTCGTGGCCTCTAGGCTGGATGTTTCACCAGCGAATGAGCAGCCCCAATACCAGTAGTTCCTACGTGCCTTATCCGGTACCCCGGCCAGCTCTACTCGCTAGACGATCACCGTCGGTGCAAGCACCTTGGTGATGTCGTTCTGGATCTTCTCCTCTTCGGTGTCCGGGTCCTTGTAGGTGCGCTGCTTGACGACGAGCCGAACCGGCGCGCCATCAGCCTCGTCCCACAGCTCGTCCGTGTCCTGCGAGGCGGAGACGTCCACCTGGCATGCGCGAAGCGCAGCCTTCATCGCGAACAGCGCCTTGGGGTTCATCGAGTAGTTGTCCCACAGCTTGCGGCCCGCGAACTCGCCCTCGTCGATGGTGAACTCGACGGAGTAGTACTGGAAGTTCGACGACTTCGAGTCCTTGAGCTCGTGACCGCTCTTGCGGGCCTCGTACGTGCCCGCCGGAAGTGCCTCAAAGCCTTCGGGAACGGAGTCAAAATCAACGTGCGGCATAAGTCTTCAGGTTCCTTATTCATCATCAAGTCTCGACACTTTACGGGACGTGACAGATTCCAGTTGGTGCCGCCCGCTAGCACCGCTTATGTATGTACCGCGCATTACTCACGCGCAGGCATCACAACCTCCTTTCCGTCCGTCTGGCCCGCGAGGGCGCGGATCTCGCGGCGACACGCCTCGATAAAGTCGATGTCGTGCTGCCACATCTCGCCGCCATCGCGATTGCCGATGATGCTGCGCTGCTTCGCCTCGTACGCCTCCAGCGCAGCCACCAGCGCCGCGATGCGCTCCTCTGCTACGCCCATCCCATGAATGAACGAGACTTCGAGATGATCTCGGATGCACGGGCAGTCTGCGGGGTGGTCGTCCGAGACTACCCGCCGTGCCATTGTCCATTTATCCTCGTGTAGCGTTTGCTCGCGCGCTTCTTCTAGGCTAGGCATCTCGCCACACTCCTCGCGTAAGAAAGCCGTGGTACGCATTACCGGGAGTGTTGATGACAATCGAGGGCGTGACGGTGATGGTTCCGTCCTCGTGCTCAGTCACGACGTGGTTGCTTTTGAGCCGCCCCTCAGCCCCGTTCGGCGCGACTACCCACCAGCTCTCGTCCAGCGGCCACCACACGTAACATCCGGGGGCCAGCTTCTCCCGTGGCACATTCCCGTACTCATCGACATAGAGCCGAGTCCCTGTCGCCTCACTCACTCAGGCACCTCGTCTCTCGCCACTACCTCAATATCTGCATCATGGAACACCCGCAGAACGGGGCGATGCTCGCGGCAGAACGCGATGATGTCGCCGTACGTTTTCTCGTGGAGGACAAACACTGCCTCGCGGCGACAGGTGGCAATCCAGCACCGCATCGGTATCACTCAGGCACCTCGTCTCTCGCCAGCCACAGGCGCGCTTCTACCCACGGGCAATCGTCGGTGTGGTCGAGATAGAACTCAAACGCCTTCGCGTGCTCCATATGACCGAAGCAGTGACGGCACACCGGCTCGCCTCGCAACGAGCCCAGCGGGAACGCGGCGGTGAGTCCCTCGACCAGAGCCCGTACCTTCTCGCGCTCGGTGGCGCGCCCCTCAGATACACCACGGTGATACGCGCCATCCTTACCACCCAACCACGCGGGTAGGTCGTCGTGCTGCCTTCTGGCATCCCTGAACTCACGCTCCATCCATTCAGGTAGCCTGCGCGCTTCGGCTTCGGCGGGGTCAGGCATCGTAGTGCCGCATCTGATGCCAGCCCTGGAAGTTGCCGAGCGTACGGTCGTGCGGATGCGCCGGCGTGGCGACGTGCTCGAAGGGCGACCAGTGGCCGTTACCCCATAGCATCCTCGCACGTGTCAGGTCCTTCTCAACGTCACGTGCGCTGTTGTGCTTGTCGTAGCTAACCTGCGCACACCGTGCCGCGGAGACCTCCTTGATACGCTGCGTCGACAAGTGGAGGTCCTCCATCGAGGTTAGAGGAAGATGCCATCCGCTGTAGGGAATGAGGTGCGGCGTGCTTTCGTTAAGAGCTGCACGCATGGCCTTCGCAACGAGCTCCATGTGCGCCTCGGCGAGCGGCGAGTCGCGCTGCTCAAAGAAGTTCTCCCACTCGGTGGACGTCACGAGGACCGTGTGCCACATGAACGGTTCGAGTAGTCGATTGACAAGCGACTTGTGGACACCCAACGCATGTAGGCGGCTGGCGTTATCCCACGCCGCGAACCTAGCGTCGAGCCACGCAGCTTCTGCGTCCTTCGCAGCCTGACCCGTAAGCGCCTCGCCACCCTGCATACCCGACTGGTTGGACGGCCACGTCACCGGGATGAACGGGTCGTCTTGGATGCGACGTGACGTCACAGCGAATGGAATGGCTCGCGATGACGCCGAGTTGCGCGAGAACACTCGATGCGTATTGAATTCGCTGAGGATGATGCGAGGCATGATCACCTCGAGCGTTGTCAGCCGCACACCCGCAGGTGAGACGGAGTCCAACACGACCTTGGCGCTAATCTCGGTTGTCATGCCGCTACTTCCGCTCGCGGTCGGGGTACTTGCCCTTCGGGAACTCCACATCGGCACGGAGCGCCTGGAGGATGTCCGAGAGCGGCAGGTTGTCCAGGCCGTAGTAGATCTGGTACGGAACGGAGCGCGCTGCCTTCCCCATGTTGCGGCGCAGCTTCGCGTCCGTCTTGGTCGAGATCTCGAACGAGAGACGTCGGTGGTCAGGGTCGCCATCGATAGGCATGATGTAGCCGATGACGTCCACGATGCCCGGCAAGTCCTTCTGGACTGCTGGCGTGAAGTTCAGACGATACATCATCTTCTGCGTGTCGTCCTTGTCGTTGACGTCCCAGCAGAGGAAGATGATGTTCGGCGCGCCTGGTCGTGCAGCGAGGTTGCGGAAGTATCGCACGAAGTCAAGGAGCTGTCGCTTGAGCTCCCCGTACTCGGGCCACGTGGGCTGGTCCGTCCCTGCAATCTCACGGAGCGCGAGTTCGGAGAACTCCGACATGTTGTCGAAGACAATAGTGCCCCACGGAATGTCTTCAACCTTGAGCTGCTCCAGGGACTTGCGGAAGTCCTTCGCAGCCTTCCACGAGGTCGCTGGAAGTACGTCGATGCCCTCCATGTGGGAGATAGCCTTCGTGCCGCCCTCAGCGTCGAGGAACAGCACGGGACCGAACTTGTCGGCCGTGGACGCCGCGAGCGTGGTCTTTCCGCCACCGCCCTTGGAGTACAGGAACATGCATGCGCCTGTATCGGACATCGCCGCAACGGGTACGATGCCGAGCTTCCCAATGAGGATAGCTCGCTGGGAAGGCTTCTCCTCCGCGGGCTCAGGTTGCCCCGTGGCTGGGATCTCTGGTGTAGTCGTCATTAGTCTTCCTCCACCGTCAGCCACTCAGCGCCTTCGCGGTGAGTGTACTTCTTCGCACGAATCCAGTCCGAGTCCTCGCCACGGTACTCCGCGAGACAGATGGGCTTCGACCCGCAGTCCCAGCAGCCCTGCCACTGGAAGTTGCGGTAGACGTACTTATCCGGATCCGCCTGGGCGGCGGCCATCATGTTCGCTTCGATGGCGAGCTCACGCTCGAAGTTGAGGAACTCCTGCGGTGCTCGAGTCAGGACGTGGCGAATGAAGAGGTCGTCAAGCGTGCGTTTGCCTTCCTTACGTCGCCGCCACATCCCATCGTACACCACGCCACCTACGGGCCCGAGATTGAGCTTCGACACGACCCAGGAGTAAGCGAGGAACTGATCGTTGGTCTCGAGGTTCTCGAGCTGCGGTCGCTGACCGTAGGTCTTCCGCTCCAGCACAAACAGCAGGCCCGCATCATTGCGGAGTAAGGCATCGAGCGTGGCCTCGAGGTAGTGGTACGCCGTACCTACACCTTCGCACTCACTGCACGTGAGAGATCCGCCGCCGGGAAGGAGGACATCCCCAACGCCTACACACTTCTCGCACTCGTGAAGTGTACCGGGGATTGGAGTCAGGATGGTCTGCTCCGGCGCGACCAACGTGTAGCCTTCGGGAAGCGAGGAGCCCCAATGCTCCTTGTAGTTCCCGATGACGTGAAGAGCCGTCTCGATGTTCTCGTACACACCGGCGAGCTCTTCATCGTCAGGTGGAGCGCCCACGACCGCAGTGTATGAAGCTTTGACCTTTGCGAGAGTCGCAGCGGCAATATCCATCATGATCTCGCCCACCGGATCTTTGTCGGGGTGGAGGAGCCACTGCTCGTGTGCTTCGTGGAGCATCGTCCCGAAGCCCATTGCCTGCGGCGGCAGGAGCGGCGTCAACGACTCACCGTTGCGAGACTCGTAGCGCCACTTCTGCGGGCAGCGCTTGAACGTGCCTCTTTCCGTTACGGAGATTATCACTGCGGACTCCCCACTATGTACGAACGACCATTCACCGACGTTGTGTGACGGTGACCGTAGTACGTGTGCATCAGACGCGACAGCGAGTCCGTGACGTCCGTGAGCGCGTTCGCCACATCCACGAGGCCACCAACGCGCACCAACTCGATTGCACGCCGTGCGCGCTCTAGCGCTTCAAGTTCTTCCGCTGGAGGGATCAAAATGGCCTCCCCGCCTCAATCTCCACAATCTCCGCATCGCGCTCAAGCTCTTCAAGTCGCTTTGCAAAGTTGATACCGAGGAGAGCACGCACGCGTTGTCGCAGGCCACGAGTAAACTCTATACGGATGACGTGGCCTTGCGTGCCACGGAAGTCGTAGTGACCCTTCGCAAAGAGTTCCGACGCGGCAGCACCGATACCAATACGCACGACGTGGATAGGTGGATCGCTCATGCGAGTAGTCTCCACGCAGCCAGTAGGTACACGACCGCCATACAGAAAAAGACGACCCTTGCACCGTACTGGTCGGTACGAAGGACGCCGATCATATGACCGGTGCCCGCTATCGCACAGAGTATCCCGACGAATACATCCATCATCGACGGGCCGGTCCTGACGTCCTGTGCAGACGCACTTTGTCATCGATCACGATGTTGTGATCGTGATGATAGTGTGCACTGGAAAGCTGATCAACAATCTCGAGCAGCCCTTCGATGGCATCACCTACGAAGTGGTTGTCGAACTTAATCGGCGTCAGCGTCCGACGGATCTGTGCAATCTTGTGCATGATGACCATCTGCTCAGGCGACACGTACGACGGACAGTGCTCATGGTGAACCGACCCCGCAGGTAGGTCGTCACAGACGCACGCGAGGATACTCATCGGCGATCTCCATGCGTCAGGTTCGCGTGCCATTCCTCGTACCACTGAGCTTCGGCATTGCGAAGCTCTTGACGCTCTCGCTCACGCTTGAACGCGCCCGGGTGTGCGTTGCGGTGCGGCTCAAGGCCACGGCGAGCGATCTCCTCAAGCACGAGCTTCTCGTGAAGAGCGAGATTGTCAGTCATGTCCTCAGGCCGGAACTCGAGATCGCCACGCCCGGTGAGGTACCGCTCCAGGTTCAGGAGGTGTGCATCACCGATAGTGTCCATGGAATCGATGTGGCCATCCACAGACTTCCACAGCCACGTCTCCCGCGTGATACCGTAATGCTGCCGTAGTAGCAGCTTAGCAAGCATGTCGTTCCGTGCAAGTGGCGCGCACCGCGCGTCGTGGACGTTCGAGAAGTCGACGTTAGGCACGGTCGTACCCCCGCTGGTACAGCGCGGACCAGGCCTTGCCTCGTGGCAGCTGACGCGGATTGGTCATGAAGTACCGCAGACGCCCAGACGGACGCTCGATCTCCTGATTGATGCGCCAGCCCTTCATACGTAGGGAGTAGATGGCGCCTTGGATGGACCACGCGCCTGTACGTATTGCGAGGTCCCAGCCCGTGAATGCCTCGCCCGTCTTAAGCAGATCGAGGATCTCCTCTTGGAAGGACTTGGACTGCGGCTCTTCGCGCTCGGGAACGATGCGAAGTGGGTACTTACGTGCGACGGGCATCATGCCACCCCCACACGTGAACTGCTAGGCCGGTAGGGGTGGTTACCGAACCGAGCCACTCGCCACCCTCGGGAACAGAGTCCCCCGTAAAGCGAGACTCAAACTGATGAAGTGACTCATGAATCCCGTCGGGATCTACTAAATAGTAGGCAGCCGGTTCGCCTCTACCGTTCACTCCGATTTGAAGGAACTCAGAGCCCACTGGAATGTAGTAATCCCTATCACCTCGAAGAGGAAGAGGGTATTGATAAATGACGCTAGTCACGGTACCACCGCCCAGCGCTCTCGCCATCCTCCGAGACTTCGACCATGAGCACGTTATAGCCGTCGCCGTTTAGGCGGTCGGCAATCTGCTCGGCCATCATCTCACAGGACATAGGCGAGCCACCGCTATTGCGGCGACGCATCGGCGAAAGCTCGAGCGCCCAGTCGCGCATGTGGGACTGGAGAATGAAGAACTCCACGTCACGGTTGGAGTGGTCGACTGCAACCTCGGCAGTGATGTGAAACATGTGGCGGTGAGGACTGCGAAGGAACGCAACCTCGCCCGGAGCGTCCGACCAGTAGTGGACGCCCCATTCCCGAATGGTCGTTTGAACGGTCTGTCTTGGCACGTTGGACTCTCTGCTCGCTAGACGCGTGTGTCCTACATCGCGGTAAAGATCGCCTCTCGGAGGACCTCCTTCAATGTTGCACCACGTCGCTTCGACGTCTTGTAGATGACCTCGTCGATGGTGTCTTTCACCATGACGTAGTGCACGAGTACGGGGTCGCTGTTCGCGGCCTTCGCGTCCGACACGCTATCAGTAGCAGTCTGGCGCTCGCGCACCACACGGGCGAGTGACTGGATGGCCGAACCCGGCACCCAGTTCTGCTCCGCGAAGATGACGTGACGCGCCCATGACAAGTCCACACCTTCGGACAGTGCGGAGATAGTCGCCACAACGATAGCCTTGCCATCGGCTTTCTTCACGCGCTCCGCGGCAGGCATGTCGCCGTTAATCAGCACAACAGCCTTCCCTTTGGCACGTAGTGCATCCACAAGGGTTGCCGCGAGATCTCGGTACCACGTAAAGATGACGACTCGGTCATTGGTGTACGCGGAAGCTTCGTCGATAAGCTCGAGACACGCATCCACCTTGCCTTGGTAGCCCGTAAGCTGGCGAAGGGTGTGCATGACCGCGGAGTTCGACATAAGGAGCAAGTCCTCGCCGTTCTCGGCGGCGAACTGGACTCGGAACTCCTCAACAGCCTTCTTGTAGATGCGCCGCATGCCATCATCGAAGTCGAGGATGATTGGCGTGTCGATGGTCGCCGGAAGCTCACGCCCCGCGTCCTTGTACGAACGCCCGATGCGCATGATGTCCAGTAGCTCGTCGAGCTCCTGCTTCATCTCACGCTTCAGGCCTAGTACACGCGGACCGTACAGCGACTGGTCCACGACGCACCACGTCTTGAGGAACGCGTTGTACGACTTGAAGCTCTCCGGATGAAGTAGCCGGAAGAGCCCGTACAGGTCGTCAACCTCGCGCCAGATTGGCGTTGCCGTCAGGAGGTACACACGCTCGATGGCCTGCGCCAATACTAGCGCACCCTTGGACTGCTCGGTCCTTGAGTTCCGCATGTGGTGCGCTTCATCGATCACTAGAGTGTTGAAGCGTGGCGCCACGAGCGAGAGCTGAGGCAAGTGCGTCCGCAGCATCTCTTTGTTGACGATGAGGAAGTCGGGAATGGCCTCCGGTGGAGGCGGTACGCCATCGCGGACGTACATCGGCTCCAGCACCTTCATCTTCGCCCAGCGGTCGCCGCGACATACGGCCACACGCTTGGTCGGTAGGTGCTCCGCAAGCCACGCCGCCCACTGCCCGACCAGGTAGTTTGGACATACCAGCAGGACAGGCGGAACGGATGCGAGCGCGCCTTGAGGCGTCTTACCAAGTCCCGGCGCGTCAGTGATCATCGCACGCTTATTCGAGTACAGGAAGTCCATCCCGACCCGTTGATACTCGCGCGCATGAACCCCTACAGCACAGGCAGCCATAGGAGGCAAAGCCCGTACAACTGGGGCGCTACTTTTAGGGGCTTCGTCACCCTTAAGTATGCGTTCAACTTCATCCAACACTCGATCAAACATCAGTGATCCCCCCGCCACTCTTCGCTCTGGTCACTCCGCATTCTCGCGCAAAGCTTCATCTAGAAACTGCGAGAAGAACCGTGGCCCCGTCCCACTGCTCGACAGCGGTGGAGGCGCCCACTCTTCCCACAGAGCTTTGACGAGTTCTTCGGAGAGCTCCGTGTCGGGCATGCCGTGGTGAACGGCAATGTCCCGCCACAGGGAGCGCTCGGATTGCGACATGATGGAAAGCGACTGCGCCCCACAGTAGATGCAATGCTTAGCAGCAGCTGTGGGCGGCGACACGAGTTGTGGCCTCGAAGGGTCGATCTGGACTAGGAACTCGGAGTCGCACACCTTGCAGTAGATCGCAAAGCGCACCTTGTCGTCCGTCGCGATGGTGGGTAGGTAGTACCCACGCTTGGAGCGTCGCTCTGCGTACGGACTAGGCACGTGCGGCCGCCTTCTTCTTTGAAGACGGGCGAACCTGCTCCCGCTCGCTGACGAGACGCACCAGGCCTTTGTCGAAGAGGCGCCCGATGCGTCGCGTGAGCGATTCGTTCGTCACGAACTTGCCGGCGGTGTTCGCGTGCACAGCGATAAGGACAGCCGCAGGTAGAGCGGGACCCGCCCACGCGGTGCCGAGGATAATGAGATCAACGGTGGTGAGGATGGAATCGCCGGACTCGAAGGCGCGACGGCCTTTGTCCGTAATGTGGAGCTGATACGTCGCGTATCGCTCCGTCAGCGTGCCCATGATGGTACCCTCGTGGAGGGTCGCTTCACGGGCAAGGCGCTCTTGCAGCTCTTGGATGTAGCCTTCGACCTTGACGCGCGCTAGGGGTTCATCCCGTGCGACCGTCTTAAGTCGGAAGCGCTTGTCACCAACTGAGACTGCGACTTCAAAGGTGGGTGCCAACGTCGGACTCTCTTTCGACGTGTGCGTGCGCGGATGCTTCTTGCGTGCGCGTCCCGTTAATTATACCTTACGTCGCTCACTTTCACAAGGGCCGTTTTGGATGGATCCGTTAAGGAAAGTTGTACAAGATATTTTGGTCACGTCTCGGACATCGCGTAGCCTAGCGCGGGCCTCGAGCGGTCCCGGCGGCCCTTATAGCACAGGCCACAGTTCGCTGCACGTCGAGGGTCGCTAGGACCTTGCCAGTGACGAAGAACAGAGTGGCCACACTCCAAAATGAGGAGTGCCGTCCGTGCAGGGTACCGAATGACTAGCCCGTGTGCGAGGAGCTCGCGACGCTCCTTTTTAGAGAGGCGTCGCCAATCTACGATTAACCTGCGCGGGCCCTTGACCATAGCCTAGCGGCGTCCGGTGCGAAGCGCCTTCATGAGGCGGTAGGTCCGGCGGTCTGCGTAGTAGTTGCCGACCACGCCCAGTGCGTGAATCCACCCTGGGATCAGGAAGAAGCAGCACAAGGCGAGGTTGATCAGCGCTTGGCCGGGCTTCCCTACCAATAGCACAGCGAGTGGCGGACACGCGAGAGCGATAAGGTACATCATGGCATGAACACCTCTTGACGCGCGATGGTAACGGACTTGGGTGCGTCAATGACGCAACGAATCCGGTCACCGTGCTCCACTATGAGCTTCAGCTGGATGACTTCACCACTCTCTGTGGTAAACATCAGTGCCTCGCCGCTCTTCCTTGTCAGTACCAGCATCGTGTGGGTCCTTCCAGGTTCCTATCCAACGGTGGGGTCCCTAGCGGTGAGTGGACTAGGAACCCTACCGTCAAGCAGGAGCAGAAACGGAGCGGTGGTGGGAGACGGCACCCCCACCACCCTTTGCTCCCTCGCGTGCCCGTTAAGGGCGGGCTGGCTAGGCCTCGGCGGCCGCCTGGGCCGCGCGGTGCTTGGCCATGAGGTCCTTGATGAGGTCGCGGCGCTCCTTGGCCTTGGCCTTGGTCGCAGCTTCCTTCTCCTCGGCGGAGGCGTACTTCGAGACGCGCGTGCGCTCGGTGGCCGCCGGCAGTTCGTAGCCGAGGTCCCGTGCGACCAGCTCGCGGATGTACTGCATGCTGGACTGGCCGATGCTGTCCGCGTGCTCCTTGATGCGGTCCTTGAGGCCTGGAGGCATCAACACCGCGACGCTGGCAACGTTGCGAGTTGCGATGTCATCGATGGTTGGGGTCTGGGTGGTCATCTTCGGTGGTCCTTTCCGAACCTTGCTTGGGCGGTCGTTGTTTGTTCCCGCCGTCTGGATTCATTATACCCTGGGCGGAACTGGAAGTCTACGTCAGGATTGAGTTTCGTCGCGATTTTCGCTGAGCGATGTCCCTTCCACCTCCCACACTGGTTGTACAACGAAGATGCCTTGGCCAATCGCCTCCAACAGTTGGGCGACGGACGCCGTACTGCCGTAGGTGAAGTGGTACTCGTACGCTAGGTCAGTGAAGAACTCCCAGGCCTCATTGCTGACCGTGATCATATGTTGGTGCTTCGGCAGGTTCCGTGTAGTTGGACGGAACCCCATCGCAGTAAGGCGTGCGTTGAGCGCGTTAAGGTCCTCGTACGGGTTAGAGTTCGTCACTGGTACCTGCCTGCCTTGGTGCACGCTTGAAGATGATCCAGTCCCGCGCGATGAACTCCAGTGCCCAGGCCGCCTTGGCTCCATCCCCCGGCCGGTGCACTGGGATATGTAGCAGATCGGACAAGGTGGCCAAGTAGATGAGCGTCCTGTCGGTAAGGTTCAGCACGCGGCGCCTACGCGGGTCCATCGCCAGCTTGGCTCCGCCAGGAATACCGTGGTTCCCACCACCTTGCGTGAGGATCTTGATGAGCGCCTCGCGTGTGATGGTGCGGATGTCGATGCCGATTGAAGTCAGGTAATCGGTATCCAATGCTGGGTAGTAGGTGCTGTACGGGCTGGAGTACATCGCGATGCGCCCGTTCAGGTATCTGTTGATTGTTCGGCGTGGAGTGCTTTCGCGGGCCTCCTGACGAAAGGTCTCGTAAGCTTCATCCGTAAGGTAGAGCCTCGCGAGTGGCATTACTCGTGCCATTCCTTGTAGTGTTCGAGGAGGGCAGCTTCGGCAGTTTGGATGGAGAAACACATCTCCGTCCAGTAGCCGCATGAGTTGCAGGTACCTCGAATGAGCCTCGCCGTGAGATGAGGTCCCCAGAAGGCCCGCTGCCTGGAAGTAAGGTTGGGCGCGATGTTTTCGTAACGTGCGTCTAGTGGAGGCACTGTGACGGGTTCCTTTCAGCACAAAGACTCTCGTGGGCGTAGCCCGGTCCGCGCCCCTTAGTGGGGCGTTAGGTTGCGAGCTAGGGCTTCGGCAAAGTAGGGTGCCAATTCGTCCTTGGTGCGCCGGGCTGCCTCCAGCCGGTCGTTGGCTCGCCGCTTCTGTTCCGCAAAGAACATCGGACCATCACCTTGGAGGATAATTGTGACCTCCCGTTCCTCTAAAGTTCGGACGGCGTGGTGAGCCTCCGTGAACTCTTGGTAGGCCAAGGTACCCAGGACGAGGATGGTTTCGTCGGACAGTTCCATTTGTCGCTTCACCGAGGCGCTCCGTTACACGTGACTTGGAGGGTCGTTGGGATTCCAGTAGCCTGGTCGGTGGTGGTCGTGGTCCAACATGAGGTTGGGATGACGTGGAGTGTGTCGCCGGCCAAGGCGAAGAGGTACGTTGCGGCGGCCAGTAAGGCGATGCGGAGCGGAGTCATTATTTCCACCAACCTTCGTTGAATTGGATGCCAAGGGCGAAGCCTGTCGCCAAGGCGATGAACACTAGGAGTGGGAGTAGCACGGTGTGAGTTCCTCTCGTGTACCGCATACCTGGGAAGATATTTTTTTCGCGATGACTAACGGAATTATTAAGTAACTCTTACATATTTCGTTATTCATTGAAGAAAATTTATCTTACCAGGTACCTTTCCTTAGGATTGTACCGCGAATGCGTCACTTTGGGTAGCCCAAGTTTGGCTGACCGAGGGAGCGGATTGGCGTTCGCCCCCTCGGGTTGCGTCGCTCTTGTGCTGTGGATTAGGCCTCCTTCTTCTTAAGGGAGTCCCGCAGCGCCTTGATGTCCTCATCGCGGTCTGCGCGTCGCAGCGCCTCGAGCAGCTCGCGCTCTTCCGCCCGGCGTACCTTGGCGCGCTCGCGCATCGCCTTATTGCGCTCCGCTACGGTAGCGTACTTGCGGCGGCGCTCGGTGGACGGTTCGTCTGCGAGGTCGTACTCCAGCGCTTCCGCCATGACGCGGCGGATGAGTTCGCCTACGCTAATCTGGTCCTCCTGCGCCTTGGTGGCGATGACTTCCTTGAAGTCGTCGCTCAACTGGAACACGATAGTTTCCTTGGCCATTGGGTCCTCCACTACACCTTATGGTATCGGGTTCGTTCCCGACGCCCCACCCCCGTAAGGTAGTCCTACGGGAGCGTGGCGTCAACTACGAATCCTAACCTATCCCGCCCATGATGGGCGCTTGCCGAATCGGATCGCCACGTCGAAGCCCCACTCACGGAACGTCGCTAGCTGCTGATCGGTAACCGTCTTCTGGTTGGTAAGCGTCTTGACTTGGAGCGCCAGCGCCTCCTCCTCCACGTACAACCTACGTGTTCCATACGATTCGGTCTCGATTACGTCCATGCGGATCATCGTCCTAGCCTTTCCGATTCGTGTTCGTGATCGTCCAATTCGTTCCGTGGATGACTTCATGGTCCACGTAGTTGACCCAATCATCGTCTGCGTGGATGGTCCGCCTCCGCGTGGCCCACATCTCCGCGAGGAGCGTGGCGAAGTCAGCATCTTCGATGTCCGTGTCCGCGTCAACATCTAGGTGGAGGAGGATGGTGATGGGTCGCTTCTGTTCCATGAGTGGGGTCCTTTCGCTTGTGCGCCCATCATAGCGCATGGGGGGTGGTTGGCAACATGGGGCGCGTCGGTTTTGGGGCGCGAACACCTCATATAGCTAGACCAAAAAATCCAGCACACCCGGCCAACTATACTTGTACAAATTCCCTACATGTACAAATACCCATCAACAAACCTGTTGACGACCCCTTCCTCAACGACTACATTCACGGGGTAGGAGACCCCTCAAATGAAATATAGATCATGTAACTCCTGCGATGCCCCTCTCCTCCCGACGGCCTCGACGTTCATCGTGCGTTCGCCCGACCCCTTCAAGGCCAACGCCAAGGTAGCGCTTTGCCCACCATGTTACTCAACGGAGTACATGCCATGACCACACCCGCCGAAACAAATCGGCACCTAACTCCATCCGGCGCCACGCAGGGTCCGGCCGCGGCGGCGTCGCTGGAATCCCGCGCAGTGATTGCATCCGATGGCAATTTGGACTTGGTCGCAGAGGCATTCCAATCCAACCCGGCGGAAGTCCTCGACACCATCCTGCGCGATCCGCACTTCACCGCTACTGCAGATGCAGCTCTGGCCTTGAAGCGACTCCGGTTGGTTTCCGAGCTGACGGACCACATCATCGATAAGCTGGAGGACATGTCAGGCGACGCGGCAGGACGACTGCTTACCCGACTCATGGAACTGGCTGCGAAAAGCCCCGTCGGTACTGGGAGTTCCCCTGGGTCTCCTGTGCTGATTCAGAACAACATCAACCAGTCCGACCCGGCCGATATCGGAAGAAGTGCTCGTGAGCGACTCGCTGAGCGAATTGCTTCAGTCGCTATCCCCGCAACAGCAAGCTGAGCTCCTCGATGGGATGACCGACGAGGAAGCACAGGCCCTGCTGTACGACTGGGAGCTGTGGGCACGCGCTACGCAGCTTGAACCCGCGGACGCCGACTGGGTCACGTGGATGATCATGACGGGGCGAGGCTGGGGCAAAACTCGCACCGGAGCAGAGACGGTACGGAAGTACGTCGAGTCCAATCGCGTGGCGACAGTCGCAGTGGCTGGCGCAACCGCAGGAGACGTCCGTGACATCCAAGTGGAAGGCGAGTCAGGTCTCCTGGCGTGCAGTCCTCCGTGGTTCCCTTGCGAGTACATTGCTACTCGTCGTCTTCTACGTTGGCCTAACGGAGCTCGTGGCCACCTCTACTCCGGAGAAGAGCCTGACCGTGCTCGAGGTCCACAGCAAGGAATAGTTTGGGCGGATGAGTTGCCCGCGTGGCAGTACGCGCAAGAGACTTGGGACAACCTGATGTTCGGTCTCCGGCGCGAACCATCCAAGGCAATCATCACAACTACGCCACGACCTGTGAAGCTGATTCGTGACCTGATGAAGGACACCACCGTCCACGTCACGAAAGGCTCCACGTACGAGAACCCCTACCTAACGGACGCGTTCTTCAAGCGCGTCGTGTCACGATACGAGGGTACTCGACTTGGCAAGCAGGAGTTGTACGGATCCGTCCTTGAGGATACGCCAGGCGCGTTGTGGTCGTTTGAGCTCATCCAAGCCAACCGCGTAGCCACGCTCCCGGAACTCCTCCTCCGCACGGCCGTAGCGGTAGACCCCGCGGTGACATCCAACCCGACTTCGAATGAGACGGGTATCATCGTCGGTGGCGTAGGTACGGATGGCATCGGCTACGTGTGGGCTGACCACTCGCTCCGAGGAACGCCCGACCAGTGGGCCAAAGCTGCGGTGATGGCGCACTCGAACCACGATGCGGACATCATTATCGCTGAGGTGAACAACGGAGGCGATCTGGTTGCCAAGAACATCCAGTCCGCTGCGACAGAGCCTCTCCTCGTGGAAGAGGTCCGGGCTTCTCGAGGTAAACTCACACGTGCTGAGCCTATCAGCGCACTCTGCGAACAAGGCCGCATCAAGTTTGTTGGCGAGCTACCAGAGCTCGAAGAGCAGCTCTGCAGATTCGTCGCGGGTGAGAAGCCTTCCGTCGGAGATGAGAACGACCGGGCGGATGCGTTCGTCTGGCTCATGACGTACCTCTCGAAGTGGATTGTGCACTCCCGGCTCTCGATGGAATCGTTCACGCCAGGAAACGCAATCACAACGCCATTCAACGGCATCTACTCCGTGGATCACCACGGCGTCCGTAGCGTGAAGGCCTTTTAACGCATGGTTGCCGAACCGACCAACTCGCCGCCTGTCGAGCCTACCGAGGTAATGCCCGCTAACGGTGGGTTCTACCGCGTGCCACGGTCATCGCGTGTGGAGTTGGGCGACACTGGTGTAAACATCTTCTCGGGTATTCTGTATCCGAGAGACTACAACACCGAGTGGTCTGTACCTGGTCGATACAAGATCATCGACCAAATGCGAAACGACGCTACCGTCGCAGCTGCGCTCCGTGCAGTGAAACTGCCGTTGATGCGCGCGCGTCACTACGTCGATGCCGCAGATGATACGCCTCTCGCCAAAGAACAGGCCGAGTGGGTCGAGCACCAGCTCTTCGAGTACATGTACGGCACATTCGCCGACTTCCAGCGCCACGCACTGATGGCACTGGACTACGGCTCGTACCCACATGAAGTCGTGCTGCATGTGAAGGACTCTCCGGATGGGAGCGGTCCGCGTGTGTGCCTTGAGAAGCTGGGTCCACGCCACCCTGCATCCGTGTACGAGTGGCACCTCACGATGCACGGCGAGCTCGACTTCATCGTGCAGCAGCTGAGCTCTGACTTGATGGCGCCCCGAGGTGGCGACACAGGCTTCCCGTCCTACGGTGGCGCTGGGAACCTTGCGAAGATCCCCGCATCGTCGCTCCTCGTGTTCGTGAATGAGCAGGAAGGCGCCGACTTCACCGGACGCTCCCTCTTGCGGCCTGTGTACAAGCCGTACTGGTACAAGCAGGGCATGGAAGCCGTCGATGCCGTGGCGAAGGAAAAGCGCGCTTCGGGTATCGACGTCATGTACCTCGAGGAAGCCGCAACGCCCGACGACCAGTCGAAGGCTGAGGCGGCCCTCGCGACCGTCCGAACGCATCAGCACAACTACATGACGATCCCTAAGGGTCGCATGGAGTACAAGATCGAAGGCATCGGCGCAGGCTCAGTCCTCTCCACGATGGAGACGATGGAGCACCACGACCTGCGCATCCTGCGTGCGTTCTTCACCGAGTTCCTCGCCATGGGTCCCAGCGGCTCGGGCGGCTTGGCAGAGCACGCGGACAAGACCAAGTTCCTCCTCATGCTCGTCGAGGCCATTGGCGCTGACATGTTCCTCGAGACGGTCAACACGCACCTCATCCCGCGCCTCATTCAGTACAACTGGGGCCCGCAGGAAGCGTATCCCAAGCTGTGTCACGGCAAGATCGACGTACGTGACCTTGCTGCGTTGGCCGACGGCCTATTCAAGTTGACGCAGGCCGGCTTCCTCCATCCTCGCCCCGATGGCGAGGACGAGGAGTTCATCCGCTCGATGTACGACATGCCAGATGCGCCCCCTCCGGGCACCTACCCAGTAGCTTCCCCCGCCGCTCCGGTGCCAGGACCGGGCGCATCTGGACCAAACCCACAGCCCGTGGATGGGTACCAGGAGCCACCCCAGGAGATCGCGGCTGTACAAGCGAAGCAGTTGGCGACGCTCCGATCTCTGGCGTCTCGGCACACGGACGTGAACGAGGTCGTTAACCTCAGTGTTCCCTACAAGGCCGAAGTGGCACAGATTCTTTCCGGGGCCTCCAGGGATCCGGAGGTACTGATTCAATCGCGGACACGTGCGGAAGTGTTTGCAGGTCAATTGAAGTCCCAAGTTGTGCGGGAGTGGTCGCGAAAAGCCCAGTGATTACGCGCTGCGCTTGAGCCGAGCCGATGTCCTGTGCTGTGAGTAATGTTTGCGTCGTGTAACGGAGTTACTATGGGTACCGTAGCTATTCACGGCATGGAGATCCTCGCTACTGGCGAGTGGTTTGGTAAAACAGGCAAGGTTGCGTTTACTATCGAAGACCTTGACCAGTTGGTCCAGGCCTTCGAGAGCGACCCCAACTTTCGCCCGCCCGTGAAGCTCGGGCATGGGAAAGAGCAGTCGCTGCTCAATGCAGAAGAACTGCCGGCTGCAGGTTACCTTCGGAAGCTTTGGCGAGAGGGCGAAAAGCTCCTCGCTGATGTGACGGACGTACCAGTGCGGCTGGCGGAACTGTTCAAGGCGGGCGCGTGGCGCAATCGGTCGATTGAGATCGACAACATGGGTGCGACGCGCGTTCGTCGGGTTGCGGGATTGGCACTGCTGGGATCTGCGATTCCGGCAGTGTCCAACCTCGCAGATGTAGAGAAGCTCTACCAGGAGTATTCGCTCGACATGCCGTCGAGTGATGACTCCCAAGTAGTGATCTTCACGTCGCCCGAAAGAGACCCGCAAGAGCTGCTCGCGGCGTTTGACGCTGCAGTGGACGCTCTTGAGGTTCGCTTTGGTAGGGGAGAAGGCGTGCCAGACCTTCGTGCGCTGGCTCGCGGATTCCAAACAGGTGTCACAGCGAGGAGGCACGAAGTGGATGACACCAAGATCCGAGTGGCCCTTGGCCTTGGCGAGGACGCGTCCGAAGAGGACGTGCTCAACGCCATTGCCGAGGCCAAGAAGACTCCTGCGGCCCCAGCGGCCACGGGGGACGTTGAGCTGACCCGCAAGGTCGGCGAGCTCAACGGCACTGTGCTTTCGCTGCAGACGGAGCTCGCCAAGCGCGACGCCACCGCTGCTGTGGATGCACTCATTCGCGAAGGCAAGGTCATTCCTGCTCAGCGAGACCAGTCCATCTCGTTCGCTCTGTCGGCCCCAGAGGCCTTCCAGGCGTTCATGAAGGACGCGCCGGTCGTCTTGAAGTTCGGTGAAACGGGTACTTCCGACAAGGTCGAGACGTCACAGCTCGCCGCGTCAGAAGCTCAGATCGCTCTCGGTCGTCTGGTGGGCAACACGCCCAACGACATCGAGATCCAGAACTACCGCGACGCCGGCCAGCCGGTTCCGGACGCCCTGCTCGCGAAGCAGCGGGAAGAGCACCCGGAGCTCGTCCGCGCGTAGCCTCGGCTACGCACAACGTCTGACGAAGCAAAGTAGGAGCGAGAGATGACTGCACTGGCTGCAGACGCCAATCGCAAGACCCGTGGCACTAGCGGCCGTCAGGTAGGGTACCTGATGGCGGCGTCCCAGACCATCTACAAGGGTGGTCTGGTCATGCTCAACGGGTCCGGTCTTGCTGTTCCGGCAACGGATGCAGCGGCCGGCATTGTGGTTGGTGTTGCTGACGAGAAAGTCGTCAGCGCGGCATCGGGTTCGTACTGGATTAAGGTGAGGTCCGGCGAGTCTTTCCTCTTCGCCGCATCCTCCATTACCCAGGCCATGGTTGGTGTGGCGATGTACGTCGTTGACGACAACACTGTCGACGACGCCGCAGGTCCCACCAACGACCGTCCAGTCGGCGTCCTGGAAGAGTTCGTCTCGACGACCCAGGGCTGGGTGTTCATCCCCGCAGGTGGTTCGCCCACCGGCGTGGCTGCGTAGTAGGAGTAGACTACAATGGCTGTCGTTACTAGCGACTTCCTTGCCGGTCTGCTCACGCAGTACCGTGCACTGTTCGAGCGGGAGTTCCGTGCAGCGATGCAGGGCCAGTGGTGGCCCAATGTGTCGATGCGGTTCGAGACTCCCGGCCAGGCGACGGGGTCGTACAACTGGCTCGGCACCGTGCCGAAGCTGGAAGACGTCTCGCACAAGACGGTCGCCATCAGTGGCCTCGGTTCGTTCAACTTCTCGCTTGCGAACGCTGAGTTCCAGGCGGCAATCGAAGTTGAGCGAATGGCCATCGAGCGCGACCAGCTCGGCCTGATTTCGCCGCGTGTGTCCCAGCTCGGCCTTGAGGCTGCGCGGTACCCCGCGGAGCAGCTCTGCAACCTGGTTCTCAACAACGCCAACGGCTTCGATGGCGCCGCGTTCTTCGCGAACACTCGTGTCATCGGTGAGTCGGCGAACATCGACAACATCCAGACGGGTACTGGCGTTACCGTCGCCCAGATCCAGGCGGATATCGGCACGATGAACGGTGTCATGCAGCTCTACCAGGACGACAAGGGTCGTCCCGAGGGCCGCAAGATCAACACCTTCATGGTGCCGACGGCTCTCGAGGTTGCCTTCTGGCAGGCGCTCAACCGCACTGCCGGTGACAACGTCGTGTCGCCGATTCCGCCCCAGAGCATCAACGCCGGCATCACGATGTGGGCAGCCTCTGGGTACAACGTCATCGTCAACCCGTACCTCACGGACGTGAACGACTGGTACGGCTTCTTCGTCGGTGGACCCGCCGAGCGGCCGTTCCTGTACCAGGTCGAGCTTCCGTACGTCATCGAATCCGACACGAACCCGAACTCGCGCGAGAACATCATCAACCGCAAGTTCCTGTACTCGTGCTACGGTCGATGGAACGTGGCGCTGACCGACCCGCGCTTCGGCATCAAGGTCACCAACACCTAGGCCGGCGGCCAGTAGGAACGACCATGCCAACGTATGCACAAGCAGCTGATGTCCAGGCGCGAATGGTTCGCATCCCTACTGGGGCTGCGAATACACTCACGACTGAAAACCTCGACTTGCTCATCGAGCAGATCGAGGGCGAGATTGAGATGGTTCTTGCTGGCCGGGACGTTTTCGTCCCGGTCACCACTCCATCTTGGTTTATCTCGCGACTTAGGTCGCTTGCGTGCGATGGCGCTGCTGCGCTGGCGATGAAGGCGGTGTTTCCTGAGGTCCAGGGACCCGGCTCATCGCCAGCGTATGCATACTTTGAGACTCGCTATCGTCAAGGTCTCATCCAGCTCCAGCGTATGACGCTTCCATCGTCTGTCGTGACTGCAGGTGCGACGCTGGACGTGACGACGTACTTCACGCGCAACCCGGATCTGCCGGCAACGTACGGGGAGAACGCCACAGGCCTGTTCGATGTGGACAAAGTACTCTAGTGCCCATCCACATTGTCGTAGCGGGCGCAGACGTTGTCCTGCAGAAGTTCACGCAGCTTATTCGGCGAGTGGACGACCCACGCCCAGCGCTTGAGGATGTCCGTAAGGACTTCTTCGATGTTGAGCGTGGTTGGTTCGACTCAGAGGGACGGGGTTCATGGGCTCCCCTTTCCAAAGCAACCTTGCGAAGCAAGCCTATGGGGCGTGGTATTCTAGTTCGTACTGGTGCCCTCCGCTCTTCGCTTACCTCGGCTGGAGCACGGTACGGCTACAACCGCATCAACCGAGCGACATTGTTCGTAGGTACTACGCATCCCGCGGCGGAGTTCCACGAAGCGGGGGCGCCAAGGGCGAACCTGCCACGGCGTGAACTCATCGGTGTGGATGAGCAGGACATTGAGCGCTGGACGGGTATCATCGGTAAGTACATCGAGGATGCAGTATGACCTGGACGCTTGGCGAAGGCCTTGCGACTACACTCCTAGCCAAGCTGCAATCCGACATGGCCGCGAAGCTCGGCGCTCTCAACACTGAGTACGCGACTACGCCCGAAGACGGTAACGTCCTACCGGACGTCCAGCTTTGGCTGACGAGCGAACAAGAGCTCCAGCGTATCCACTCTATGCCAGCGGTCTTCGTGCTGGCGGATCAGGCTACGTTCCACACTACGCGTTCGTCCCTCACGATTGAGCCCGAGGTGAGCGTCCGTATCGGTATTCTCGTTGAGGATGTTGAGCCCGACCGCCTACGACTTCGAGCGTACCGCTATGGCCGTGCTGTCGCGGAGATCATCACGGATGCGCTCGTTGCACGGACGTTGGATGAGTGGACGCCATCGACGGAAATGACGTTGGAGTACTCGCCCATCCTCGCACACAACTCCGCGTTCATCATCGACGCGACGCTGTCAGCCACGTTTACTAAGTCGGAGGACCGCTAATGGCTACATATGGTCCTGCAGATGTTTCAGTCATCCTCGACGGCTACGACCTTAGCCAACACCTCCTGGAGATCGATGACCTCGACGTTGCGGGCAAGTTCGAGGAGTCGCGCGGCTTCGGTGACACGTACAGCGAGCAGACTTACATCGGTGTGAAGGAATGGACGCTTGGGATGCGCGGTCGCTACAACGACGCCGCGCTCGCGTCCAACGTCGCCCTTGTGACGCAAGTCGGGAACAACCGTGTGCTCGCCATTGAGTACGAGGGGAACACCAAGGGCAAGAAGCTCACCGTCCTCAATCCAGGGGAGGCGAACTACGCACGCCAGCCGCAGATTGACGGCCTCACGAAGGTGGCCTTCAAGCTGGCTGGTCGCGAGCGCATCGATGAGATGACCATTCTGCAGCGCCTCGTTGCAGATTCCGCTGCGGGCGCGCTTTCCGACGGCTCGACGGATAATGGCGCAGCATCCTCGAATGGCGGTCGTGCGGTCATCCTCATCACCCAACTAGCGCTTGGGGGCTACACCAGCTTTACGTTCAACCTTCAAGAAAGTCAGAACGACGGCGGCGGGGATCCGTATGCGACGAAGGTTGCGCTGGCTACGGCGGTCACTGCGGCGCCTTTCGCAGCGATTGTTCCAATCACAGGCACCATCGAGCGATGGACTCGTCCGTTCGTCGTCTTCAACGGTGCCGGCTCGGGTGAGAGCTGGACAGCTCTCATCGCTCTCATCCGCGACTAGCTAGGAGTTGGTACCATGGCAACTTACGGACCAGCAGATCTCGCCATTGAGTTCGATGCAACTGATGGCGGCGCGCTGCAAGCAATGACGCAGCACAGCGTCGAAATGGATCCGCTTGACATCGAAGCCTTGTTCGACGACAAGGTTCGATCATTCGGTGACACGTACTCGGACCAGGCCTACATTGGGGTTCGCAAATGGAACCCCATCAAGATCAACGGCCTTTACGACGACACTGCCACGACGGGTCCGAACGCAACGTACAACTCCGTGGGATCCACGCGTACGTTGAAGATCACATGGGGTGGCACAAAGACCACCACGGTTGAATGCCTCATCATGAACTACCGTCGAATCCCCAACATCGACGGCAAGACACACTACGAGGTCGTTCTGCAGCCCATTGGGGCACCAACGGAGGCTTAGTTCCATGATCGCTGGACAGCAAAAGCGGCTTGCCGTCCCACACGAAGAGGGAGCGGAGTTCATCCTCCGCTCCCTCGGCCACAAACTGCTGCGAGACGCGCAGCAGAAGCAGATCCGAACTGCGATGGACGAGGTCAAAGGCATCGATATCGACTTCGCTGCACTACAGGAAGCCGTGAAGGCCGGAGACCTCGACAAGAGCGTTACGGGTGGCAACGACGGGGCATCGGAGTACACGTACGACATGGACATGGTGCTTGAAGCGGGCATCGTAGGCTGGTCGTACGAGGGTGTTGAAGTCACGCCGGCCAACATCAGCCTGCTCGACCCCGAGACCGCAAAATGGGCCTTTGAGGCCATTGTGGACATGTCCCGCCGGAAGGTCGCAGAGAGAAAAGCCTGATTGACCAGATGGCGCTGGCCATCCGCGGCGCTGGTCATATCCCTCCCGAACTCATGTACGTTTCGGAGCTTCGCTCTCTTGGAGTACCACTAGCCAAGGACCCGGAAGACCTCGATGCGACCGATGCCCTGGCTGTGGAAGACTACCAGATCCTCCTAGCTGCGGATAACGAAGCGCGAGAACGGAACAGGTTGGAGACTCTTGGCAACCGCTAGAGAAGTCCTGATTATCGTTCGCCTTCAAAACGAAGCCTCTCGCGGGCTTCGGCAGCTGGCAAACGAGGTTACAGGCGTTGGCGGTGCGATAGGCACAGTAGTCGCCGTGGCTGTAACGGCTGCAGCTGCTTTGGCTACCATGACTATCGGCGTTGGGACGCTAGGCGTAGCGTTCGACGCTATGAAAGAGCAGGCGGAAGTCGGCCTCGGCTTCGTAATTGGAAGCGCGAGCGCAGCCAAAGATATGGTGGCTGAGCTCGTCGCTTTCGCAACGAACAACCCAATCCCGGTCGGGCCGCTTATCGAAGCTGCACGCTTCATGGCCGGTGTGGGTGTCGAGGCTGAAAAGATCGTTCCCATTCTTTCCGTTGTAGCAGACGCGACGGCTGCATTGGGTGGCAGTGAAGCGGTGTTCAACCGCATTGCCTATGCCATCCAACAAATCATCGCAAAGGGTCGATTGCAGGCGGAAGAAGTCCGTCAGTTAGCTAACGCGGGCGTTCCCGCGCTGCAGATCTTGGCAGAGAAGTCCGGGCAGACCCAGGCGCAGATCCTTAAGGATATGAAGACCGGCTCGCTGTCCATCGACTCTGTCGGGATGCTACTTGACGGCATCCGAGAGAAGTTCCAAGGTGCCTTGGCCGCACAGGCTGAGACGCTCAACGGCATGATTACAATCATCCGTAACTACATCCAGACTTGGGCGGGTGTGGCTGCCATGCCCATCTTCGAGGAGATCAAGCGTCAAGCACGCGAACTCCTCGAGGTGATGCGAAGTCCGGACTGGACTGCCAGCGCACAGACTGTAGGCGCGGCCGTAGCCGAGTTCCTTTCTCGTTTCGACTTCACGGCAATCATCCTCGGCATCGCTCAGCTCGTCTCCGCATTCGCAAAGGGCGTTGACGAGATCGGCGGTTGGCTCTCCGCGCTCGTTCAAATGTACGAAGGCCACAGAACTGCGACGGCGATGGCCTTGACGAGCATCGCCATTCTGTGGACGTTGATTTTTGGCCCTGCCGGGCCCATCATCCTTGTGCTAGGTAGCTTAATTGTCTTCCTAGGCGCTTGGGAAGGCGATTGGGAGAAGTTCTTCGCTAAGCTCCCAGAGCCAGTCGCAGATGCAGCGATGTCCGTCGTCCGTGTCGTCGCGGGCATGTTCGACGGCATCGAGAAGCTATGGAACATCAACCGAGACATTTGGGCGGACATCCTAGATGTAGTCGGTGCCGTTACAACCTTCAAGCTTGGTACGGGCGACATCATTCGCAACCGTACGTTCAAGTTCACATCAGAAGCTGTTCTGGGCGGCTCTATTGACCGCATCCAGGCAGCACGGGATGCGGCCGCCGAATCCGCTGGCCAGCGTAAGTGGGCCGTTCCCGACGGGGCGCCGAGCATCATCAGTCCAGGCGATGACCCGAACCGCTGGAAGTCGCTGTACGACGGTCTCGCGACCGCTGCTGACGGAATGGACAAAGCTGGCAAGGCCGCAAAGAGCGCTGCAGCCGCGGAAGCCGAAGCTGAGAAGCTTCGCGATCAAACGAACAAGGAAGCGCTCAAAGCATCCGCATGGCTGGCCGAGCAGACCTTTGCCGCAGCCGAGGCAATGGCTAAGGCGAAGGAAAAGCTCGAGCAGTGGGCGATGGGTGAGCTCCAGAAGCTGGCCGCGAACAACACACGCTTCGCTCCAGGTGTATTCGAGCAGATGGCTACGAACGCGGGCCTGCGGCCAATTGGCGACTTCCCGGCCTGGGTAGATGGCAAGCAAGTCAACTCCGCGTTCGACGACCAAGGCAACAAGATCACCGTGGACGTGCAGCTCGGGCCTGACTTGCAGCTCGCTGGAGTCCAGTAATGACCATCGGGCTTACGTATACACGTGGCCGCGCTGTGGACTACACCACGGAGTCGGGTACGTTGATCACTCGCGTCGCAGGCCAGTTCGCGCAGCACGCATCCTGCCCTATTCGTGGGGCGACGCCGGACCGTGTCCGCATTACCGTGGGTTCTATGTTCACGTCCACGTCCGGCGCCGTCGTCGTGTTCCTCGACCCCGACAATGCTAACGGTGGTGGTGGCCAGCAAGCCAACGGACTGATCTTCTGCTGTCGCACGGATGCGAACAACCGCATCGAACTGGAGTACACTAAAGGCTCAACGGTGCTCACCGCTCGACGCTTGTCGGGTGGCGCGGGTGCGACTGTTACAGCCTCGCTAACCTTCTCGGCTGGCGATGCGCTCTGCGTGTACATCGCTTGGGATGCATCGAACATCTACGTCGCGGCGAACGGTGGGGCCATCGCGTCAGCCGCAAACGCGGTGGCTCCAGCTATCCCTACGACCTGTGACATCGGTTCACAGGATGGCTCAACCGCATCTACGTTCTTCAATGCTGCCTATGCAGCGGTGTTGTTCTTCTCCGCACCTATCACTACTGCACAGTGGGTCGGCCTGGCTGCACTACGCGCGCTGCGCCCGCCGCTGTTCGGTGAGTGGGCGCAGCCCACGGGCCTGTGGTATGGCGCACACTCGCAAGTGTGGTCGCTTCCTTCAACCGGCCAGTGGTTTGACTTCAAGAACACTACGAACGTGCGCTTCACAGCGCTCGACGTTGGCGTAGCCAGTCCGCTGCACAGGACCGTCGAAACACCCTTGGGCGATGGCGCTGTGTACATCGACACCAAGCTGCAGCCACGCAACGTCGCCGTCGATATGTCCATCCTTGGTACGTCCATTGACGGCGTGTTCGACTTGCGACGTCAGATTGCAGCCGCGTTGAACCCTCGGCGTGGCCAAGGCTTGCTGATGTTCGCGAGCTACGACACCGTATACGAAGTCAGCGCGATGTTACAGGCCCTTCCGTACACCACCGAGTTCGCTCAGTACGTGCGTACGCAGGCGCAGTTCCTGTGCACTGACCCAGCATGGCGCTATGGTCCGCGGCAGGAAAGCCTAGCGACCGTGCCCGCTGGCGGATGGACCATCCCGTGGACCATCCCATGGACGATTACCGAGTCCGCAGTGTCGCAAAACGTGACGAACTCCGGCGACCTCGAAGCCTACCCGCTCATCACGATCACGGCGAGCTCTCTTGGCTGCGTCAATCCATACGCCATTAACTCTACGACTGGAAAGAGTTTCCGCTTCGCCGGCCTGACGATGGCCCCTGGCGAGGTCCTGGTCCTCGATATGGACGCGCGTACGGCCATCCTAAACGGTGTGACGAATGTCATCGGCTACCGTACGTTCGATTCTGCAATCTGGGCGCTCACGCAGGGCGTCAACTCTGTGAAGATCGGCGCCGACTCGGGCTCCGCTACGGTCAAACTGTCCTTCGCACCGCAATTGGTAGGAGTGTAGCCTAGTATGGGTACTCAAGGATCACTTCTCTGGGATAGCGGTGGTGGTGGAGACGCGAGTCCTCACAGCGAGGCGCAGACGAGCGACTTGTTTCGTGCGCTCACACGAGCGTCGTTCGCCTCGGGTAACAAGGGCGTCATCGGCGGCGTGCTCAACGAGCTGGCCGTCACGATCAACGGGGCAAACCTCGACACAGACACTGGCTGGGCCATCGTCGACGGGCACCCGTACTACAACGTGACCTCGAAGACCTCGACGGCGGTCTCGGCTGGGACTGGCGTCGGTGACGGTCTGTGCCTCGTGTTGCGCTGTATCTGGGGCGCGACGCAGACGGTCCGGCTCGCGCTGCTCCGAAACGTGAACAACCTCACCATTCCAACGCCGACGCAGACCTCTGGTGGGACGACCTCACCCGGCTACGAGATTCCGCTTGCCTCAGCCACGGTCAGCTCGGGCGGGACGATCTCGAACCTGATTGATCTGCGCGAGTTCATCATCGGCGCGTGCGACGTACAAACATTCACCGGCTCGGGGACGTGGACGAACAAGGGCCGTACCAGCTCGACCGCTCGCGTGCTCGTGCGCATCCGGGGTGCAGGCGGCGGTGGTGGCGGTGGTCGTGGCGGAAACGCGGGAACCGTCCGCAACGGCGGCGGTGCTGGCGGCGGCGGTGCGCTTCACGAACGATGGTTCCGTGCGGCTGACCTTCCGTCGACAGTGACGACCACCGTTGGCGCGGCAGGTACAGCAGGGACGGGTGGCTCGGCTGCTGCTGGCGTCGACGGCGGGGTAGGTGGGACATCCTCATTCGGATCACTACTCGCCTCTTACGGCGGCGGCGGTGGCAATGGTGATGCTGGGACGACCGTCAATAACTCGGGTGGCGGCGGTGGCGGCATCCACGGCGCAGGACAGAGCGGGCAGGGAGATAGTGGAGGTCGAGGCGGATACGGCGAAGGCGGGTCAGCGACCGGATCGTTCGGCGCACAGTCCTCGACCCCGTCCGACCCTGGATACGGCGGCTCGGGTGGTGCGGGTGGAACGTCCACGAACGGCGCTGGAGGCGCTGCGAATGGCACGGGCGGAGGTGGGGGCGGCGCGTCCTACATTTCGACTCCGCTCGCGTATGCAGGCGGCTCGTCCGTCACTGGTGGGGCTGGCGGCGGTGCTGGAGCAACGATGGTCGGTGACAACGTCGAGAAGGTCGGCGGTGCTGGTGGGGCGTCTGGCTCTGGCACTGGCGGCGTTGGTGGGGCGGTGAACGGTGGCGCTGGCGGCGCGGGCCTGACTGCCTTCCAAGGTGGCGGCGGTGGTGGCTCGCAGGACTCCGGCACAGGCGGTGCCGGTGGCGCAGGCGGCATCGCAGCAGGCGGTGGTGGCGGAGGTGGAGGAACAACGGTCGGTGGGGCCGGTGGGGCCGGTGGCGCTGGCTACATCGAAGTCATCACGTTCTTCTAATGGAGGTTTCGATGGCACGCTGGGCAGTCATTCGCAACGGGGTAGTCGAGAACGTCATTGAGTGGGACGGCGGCGATGGGTGGGAACCGCCCGAGGGGGCAAAGCTCGTCGAGGACGCGATGGGCGTCGCCGGGCCGGGTGACCTGCACGATGGCAAGGACTTCACGCGCGTCAAGGCCGAGCTGCCTGCTGTGGACGCGGAGGTGAAAGCCATCCTCGAGAAAGACGACAAGGACGTGACGGTCGACGAGTTGAAGACTGTCACGCTCGCACTGGCTCGGAAAGCCTTCTAGCTCATGCCAGCAACGACGCCAGACTACGAGTTCCACGTACACGACGTACAGTCACTGAACGAAGACCAAGAGCTTCGTCCAGAGTCCGTACTGCGTGCTAAGTGGACTCGTAGTGCGTACGGCGCAGGTTCGTTTGAGTTGCTAATCCCACGCGCAGATCTCAACTTGGAATCTGCAGAAGATCACCACCTCATCGAGATCAATCGCAACGAGCAGATCGAGTTCGTTGGAGTCATCGAGAAGCGCACCATCGACCCACTTGGTAAGTTCTGGACCCTGTCCGGACCGGACCTTACGTCCTGGTGGCTCAACTCTCGCGTCGTGGGTGCCATCACCGGTGAAGACCGCTCTGGTAACGCAGAAGACGTAATCGTCGCGTACATGCGCGCACATCTTGGCGTAGACGCGTCATTCGACCGCCAAGCGGAAACGTGGCTCGGAGACATCACCTTCCAGATTCCGACGTCGTCCAGGCGCGGCACTTCTATTGTTGTTGCAGCACAAAGACGTCCGCTGTTCGACGTGGTGATGGAAGCTGCGCAGTCTGGCGACATCCTACCATACGTCGCGCTCTTCCCAAACTATTCCGGCTACTATCTCGGAATCGACGTACCGCGTGATGCTACACTTACAGGTGGAGGCGTTCCATTCTCCGTGGACTGGAACAACGTCGAAGCCTTGGCCTTTACTGAAGACTACACGCAATACAAGAACTACATCTACGTAATGGGTGACGGCTCTGGCGATGCACGCAACTACACAGAGGTTGAGGACGCCGCCAGCGTAGCCACACATTTCCGTCGCGAAGGTGTTACGGACGCACGCGACGCGAACTCGGATGCCCTGCGTACGGCACTTGGTACGCTGGAGCTCCTCAAGCGAAACAATGCGCTCGTTGCAGTCCAAGCCACGCCGTTCCGTGGCGCTGCGAATAGCGTGTACCGTGAGGACTGGGACGTCGGTTGGTACGTAACGTTCTCGGAGAGCGCATTGCGTTCCTCCTCCGTTGACGTTCAGGTTGCAGCGGCATCCGTGGAGCTTACGCGCGGCCAGGGAGAGAGGATCACCTTCGAACTAGGGCAGCAACGGGCAACGTCACAATTGCGGCGCATCGAAGATGCCATTCGCCAGTTGAGAGTAGCGGCTAACGCATGAACGAGCGTGACCTCTCGCACGTGTTCGACCGCTTCGGTGTCAACGACATCGCACTTCGGAGCGAAGTACGTGAATTCGCGTCAATGGACACACAGTCGCAGCTCGTGTGGCTATTCCTGGCTGTGCAGCAGTCGAGCAAGTCAGGTCTGTCGAAGCGGTCTATCGCGACTGCGACTACCCTTGGCGTAGCAATCATGGCTGCAGCGACATACTTCATCGAGCACAGTGGCGCCTTCGTGAAGTTTGGGGGAGGTTAGTTTAGTGGACAATGCAGGTAAGAACAGCCGTGATGCTGCGATCACTACGCTCGCATCGGCTATCGGCGGCATCGTTGGCATCCACTACGGGAAGTCGGCCGAAGAGGTCGTCCTGATCGTCACGCTTGTGTCTGGGGCCGCGGGTCTCGTGTTATCGGGCGGCTGGCGGATCATCCGGCACTACTTTCCATGGATCACCGACGAACCGACGGACTAGTCTTACGGCTTCGCCGAGTCTGTGTGCATCCCCTGTGCAGCCATTCATGTTCCCTGCGGCGGGAGTAGTTATGCCATCAATCGAGCTTACTCAAAGTGCAGAAGTCAAGGAAATCTCCCTAGAAGCAGTCGTGACACGTTGCGGCTGCACGGGTGACTTCCGCGACTTCCACGAGGACCTTGGAGACGGTCAGTATGGGCCCTGCCCTACGCCACGGAAGGTTGAAGACCTTGGTGTGATCGCATACCGCTCCAACAACTTCTTCAAGCAAATGGCCTGGACCATCAGCCAGACCGTGAAAGGACGTCGAGCATGACCACGCCGGCAGGTCCGGGCTACTCAGAGCCCTTTACTGAGGAAGGATGGGTCGACGCACTGTGCTCGTGTGGCGACTCCGACTCGCACGCCGGGCTTTTCTGCCCTTCTCGTGCACCAGAAGAGCTCGTCGTCGACCGTGTCGACCACGACGCTGAGGTAGCCGCTGCACAGGCGGCCCTCAGCGAAGCGCAGAGCCGATTGGATGAGGCTGAGCGTGCTGCGAAGGGCGGTAACTAGCCATGGCGTCTGTTATCGTTAACGGTGGCTTCGCCATCATCACCAACCGCATCATCCAGGCCGGTACCGCTCCGAAGAACATCGGCTGGGGCACGGGCGCCGGTACAGCTGCTGCAGGTGACACCACGCTCTTCACGGAGAAGTTGGTCGACCTGACCACGTCAGCTGGTACCGACCACACGGTCGGCACCGAGTCGCGTACCACCACGACCCAGACGAACGACACGTACACTGTCACCGGTACACGTACCGCCACTGGTGCAGGCACTGTCACGAACGCCGGCCTGTTCGACGCAGCGTCCGGTGGAACGCTGTTCGCAAAGGCGGACTTCACGGGCATCGGCCTCTCATCCGGCGACTCCATCGCGTTCACGTTCAACATCAAGTTCGCCTAGTAGGGAGTATCCAATGGATACATCGATACTCCGCTCCGAGATCGAGGCCGACCCTACGGGGCTCGGCCTCGGCGCGCTTCTGGCGGAAGGGCGTGACTCGGCCATCGCCGACGCGCTCAACGACCCCGGCCACGGCGCCGCCGTCCCGGCCGCGGTGAACCCCGAGGCGCTGCTCCCGCTCATGCGCCCCGGCGATATGCCGAAGCCGGACACTGCCGAGCGCACGTACCTCGACGCCCTCCTCGCCCCGCGCCGCGGCGAGATCGTACTGACGTCGACGGTGCTCGACAACCTCGCGGCTGTGTTCGGCGCGGGCTCTGACACGATGACGGCGATAGCGCTGGTGGCGTTCCGTGCCGGCTCACGGGCCGAGGAGCTATTCGGCGCCCGCGCCCGCGTGAACCCCGACGACGTGTCGGCCTGCTACGCCGCCGAGCGCGAGACCGAGTACAAGGCCGCGCAGGCCCCCCTCGACGCCGTCAAGGCCGATCTCGACGCTGCGGTCGCCGAACTCGTGGTCGCCTCGCGGGGCGGTGACGACGCTCGCAGGCAGGCCGCGGTGGCGGCCGTAGACGCTGCACGCTCTGTAGTGACCGCCGAGTTTGTGAAGGCCGGCGCCAACTTCGAGGACACGGCCGGCCCGTTCGTGCTTCCCGCGCCCGAGGAGATTCCATGACCGCTCCAACTCTCCTCGAGATCGTCGGGCCGTGGAAGCGTGGTAACCGGCTGTGGACGCCGGATGCGGGGTGGCGCCCGTCCCACGGGCAGGACGTGCTCTATCACGAGCAACTCGAGCAGTGGGACCATTGGCGCCTCGCTACGCTCGCGGCCGACCTCGAGCGCAGGCGCGCGGAGCTCCGCGGCGGCCCCTTCGACGGGTTCGACTGGCGATGCGCTATCGAATCGATCCTCGGGCCGGCCGAGGTGGCGTTCGCCGCCACGGCGACGACGCACAAGGCGTACGAGACGATCGCTTCAATCCTCACGACTGAGCTCAACTCGCTCACGAACACGAGCTATTGCTCGCTGGGCGCGGCGCAGGGAGCGGATGGCACGGGTGGCCCCCTGGCGGGCGAGTTCGAGTTCGTGACCGGCGGCGCGCAGTCGGCGACCAACTCGCTGATCGGCACGCTGTGGGTGCTGCGCTCAGCTGACGGCACCAACTACGAGGAAACCGTTTCCTCGACGAACCCCGGCCCCGAGGCGATGGCGGGGTCGTTCTACGGTGCATCAGGCTCGACGACCAAGCGTTCGATTCTGCCTGACCGCCCCCTCCCGCCGGGACTGTGGAAGGCGATCTATCAGAACTCGAGCGGCTCAACGCATGCTGCCTCGAGCAACACCTGCAAGGTACGCGCGCACTCGCTGGCGAACGCGTAACCTATGCCAGCGCCTGCTCGTCCGGTCGCCCCTCGGTATGCACGCTTGTCGCGACCGGCCACGCCCGCTGTCGCGTACAACTTCAACGCGGCAGCCGATCACGTTTCGTTCAATCACCGAGGTACGTACCCCGACGGCGACGTCGACTTCACGGTCGAGATCGTCCTGCGCTTTACGAGCATTGGCAGCTCGGACCTGAGCCCGCTCGGTAAGGGGTGGCTCAACGGCTGGTATCTCGAGAACGCAGCGGGCACGTCGACGTGCAAGCTGTGGTTCGACGGCACCGGCAACGCCGTCACCGGCACGCTCAACTCAGGCTCGTGGTGGTATGTGTCGTTCGTCCACCGCGCCTCGGCGAACACGGTCGATGTGTTTTACGGGAAGCTCGACGGCAAGACGGCGAACCCCACGAAGGGCACGCAGGCTACGTCGGTCACGGGGCCGTCCGCTGGGGGCGAGAACGTCGATGTTGGGGCCAGCGTCGGCAACGGCGACGCTTTTAACGGCGACATTGCGTACGTGCGGCTGTGGAACAAGGCGCTGACCGACGCGCAGATCAAAGAGCAGTGGTCGCGCCGCCTCATCCCCGGCGAGAAACTCCCGTACGGGCTCGTGTTCTGGTGGGACGCCTCAGACCTGCGGCGTGAGCTGGCGAACGTGGATGGGCGTGGGACGCTCACCGGAACGGTCGTTGCCGTCACGGGCGTGCCGACAGACCTGACCAAAGCTCTGTGGTCCTCGCAGGACCGCCGCGCGACGGTTCCTCTTGTCGGATGGATCCCACCTATCGCCGCCGGCGGAACGACTAATCCGCTCACTTTAAGCTTCACGGCTACAACTACAGCGACTCTCGTAAAGAGCGTAGGAAAGATCGTCAATGTAACGACGACGACTTCGCTTACTCTTGCACGCATCGTGAATAAGATCGTCGCTGCAACAGTCACTACGACAGCTACGGCTCTCAAGCAGATCGGTAAAGTCGTTGCAGCAACGGTTACAACCTCTCTCACGACGGCACAGATCAAGGTCAAGACGCAAGCGATCAACATTACCGTTACGACGACGACTACGCTCTTGAAGACGGTCAACAAGCCGCTCGCTGCGACTGTGACGGCCACGCTTGCTGTACTCAAGCAGGTCAACAAGATCGTCGCTGCGACTGTAACGACATCCCTGACGACCTCACAAATCAAGGTCAAGATCCAGACCATCGCAATTACAGTCACAACTACGCTGACGTCTACTCGCAGCGTCGGGAAGGTCATTGCTGCTACTAGCACAGCGACTCTGAGCATGGCGAAGTCCCTCAGCTTTAGCAAGGTTGTGGCTATAACAGCCGCTACGTCGCTCACCGTTGTGAAGTCCGTCAGTAAGATTATCGCACGTACGGTCACGACTTCGCTTACGACCTCACAGATCAAAGTGAAGACTCAGGCTATTGCGATTACCGTTACGACCACACTGACGTCGACTCGGTCCGTTGGGAAAGTGATTGCGATCACCAGCACAGGGACGCTCAGCGTAGCGCGTACGGTCAACAAGATCGTAGCCGCAACCACGACAACCACACTCGCCGTTGCCAAGTCGGTTGGAAAGATCGTCGCGCGAACAGTTACAACAACGCTAACTGTGGCGCAGATCAAAGCGCGCAATCAGACGATCAACATCACCGTGACGACTACCGCTACCCTTAGAAAGCAGGTCGCCACGACGCTGAACATTCCTGTGACGGTTACAGCGTCGCTACGAAAGACGATTGGAAAGGCTCTCGCGTTCGTCGCGACGGCGACTCTGAGCGTCCTACGAACGTTCAATCCCGCGGGCGGTAACGTCCCAGGCCATATGGACGTGGACGACGTACGGGCCTTCGACAGCCGTCCATCGGACATTCGGGCGTTCGATAGCGACGCGTCGGACATTCGGGCCTACGACAGCGAATTCACGGATGGAGAGCTCGAGTGAACACCTACGACTACGGCGACACTGCACGCTTCCGCGCGACCATTCGCAACGCCTCAGGTGTGCTTGCAGATGCCTCATCCGTTGTGATCAAAGTGAAGGACCCGGCAGGCAATGTTACTACACCTGCGGTCGTGCACGACGGTACGGGGCTGTACCATTGCGATCAAGTGGTAAACCAAGAGGGGACGTGGTTCTATCGCTTCGAAGCCACGTCCCCTACATCTACGGGTGAAGACCGAGTCTTCGTCCGCAACAGCGCGTTCTACTAGCCCGCGCTGGGTGTGAGATTCATGCGCTCACCTTCAACGAACGCTCTGCAGTGCTTACACGTCGAGAAGATCTTGATCCGCCTCGCCCCTTCGTCGAGCGCGACGATGTCGATCTGCCACTTGTGAAACGGCCTGTATCCACCCGGTTGCAATGCATACTCAGGGGGGCACCGAATCAGGTCGTCAGGCAAGAGCCACCAACCTCTCTGCGATAGTGTCGTCCGGGTCCATGAACGGCAGTGCGACGACTTCACGTACGACTTCGAAGTCCCGAGCCTCCGCCCAGCCACGTAACTTGTCGAGCGTACTGTGCGTGAAGCACACATCGTCGACCAGCACGATGCCACGTCGTCGCGCGAGGCGCAGGTCGTTGGGGTTGAGAACCTCCGGCCCCTCTACGGGGCCACGGAGGTTCACCAGCGCTCCTCGACCGATCAGCCCTAGGATGAGCGCACCACTCCTACCGGTCATGAGTGGAATGCTAGGGCCGATACGGTCGTTGAAGTACGTACGCCATGTGCTCGGCATCGCCATGATCAGCGCGTGACCGTCTAGGTACCGTGTGGTCGGACCCGTTGAGGTCTCCACGGTCTCCCCGAGATCGTACTCGAACCAGTGGCGAAGCCTCCGAGTGCGATCCCAGTCGGTCATCGCGACTCGACCATACCGGCGATGAGCACCAGCCGCTGCTGCATCTGCTCCATCCGCGCATCCCACGCTGCCGAGGGTGCAGGTGGGTTGTTCCGCGTGTCCGTCAGCAGGTCGTAGAACAGACGCCACGGCTGCGGTACCAAGTCGGCCTGGCCGGCGACCACGGCCGTCCCCTGTGCTGCGGGCTCGGTGTACTCCACGGCGGTGGCGTCCGGGTCAATCCACTCCACGTCCGGTCCGAACGGATCGATGAACCGTCCGGCCGCGATGTCTAGGATGCCGAGGTGCAGATGTGCACCCGTGGATGCACCACGTCCCGCATCCCCAACCGCGCCCCCACTAAATCCGATGAAGCCGCCCGGCACGATGGGCGAACCGGATGCCGCAAGCAGTCGGTCCGTGTGCAGGTGGTAGTAGTGGAACAGGTACCCCTGCTGGTTGTCCACGATGACCGTGCCACCAGTGTTCCCGATAGGGAACTCCCCACCGAAGACGACCTTGCCGGGATCCGCACCGATGTACGGCACGAATGACCAGCCTGCGAAATTCAGGTCCGCACCGTCGTGCTGGTTGTACCTCGTACCATCTGGTCCCACTCGCGAGACCGACAGGCCCAGCCCAGCCAGGTCACCAACGAGCGCCCGCTCACCGAACCCGAAGTTGATGTTGACGGCAGGCGTATCCTTGCCGAAGTCGACCGTGTTCGCGGCCCAGTCGACTTTGCCGATCACTCGGACAGTCACTTTGTCTCCAATACAGGCGCCGGGAATAGCGCATCCGCGATGGCGAGGTAGCCCACGCCATCCACCAGGTTGTCGTGCTTGTGCGCGTGAACCTCACGAGCAATTTTGAGGTCTGCCATCAGGATAGCAACCTCCTCTGGTTCGATGACCGCCCCTTCCTTCAACTTGCCACGCAGGTCCTGCGTCCACCGCACAGCGATGTCATGGAAGTTCTGCGTCCAGTCACCGTACGCGGCTTGGCGCGCACCGTGAATGATCTCGTCTGCTTCTAGAAGTAGCGGACTCTCCACTTAAACCTTCCCCTGCCTTTCAAGTGCTTCATACACCAGCAAATGTGCCAGTGCATCTACTTGGTGATCCGTGTGTGCGACCTTCAGCGCATTCATGTATGTCCGTGCTTCGTGCATCATCGGGTATCGCTGCGCAGGCGTGCGCCGCATATACTCAATGTCCAGCATCCACGCCAGCCCTCGTAACGACCCGACGATCTCGACCGTCTCCAACCCTGGAGCCGATATCCGGCCCGACGTGGCGAATCGCTCCACGACCAGGACCTCAGGTCGCAGATCGCGAATGGTCCGCCACACGTCGTCGATACGGTTGTGGATCATGATGGCGTGGATAGCGTCATCGCTATCCCGCCACGCTAGTCCCGTGTGCGGCCCTGGGTCAACCGCTACTACTCGCCGACGCGCGCCCGTCATGGTGCGTATTCGGTTCGTGCCAGTTGGACCCCGGCCGCCACCAGCACCTTCAAGCACTCGCGGCACACCAGGCCATCCCTCGACATGTATAGGTATAGGCGAGCTCCTTTCAACGATACACCTTCACGCGCCGCGTACGCGACGGCATTTACTTCGGCGTGGATGGCTCGCTGGCAGTGGCCATCCTCCATCGCGCAACTACCCGCCTCATAGCAGTCGGGCTCACCTGAAGGCGCGCCGTTGTACCCCGTAGCGAGGATGCGGTTCTCGCGAGAGACCAAGACGGCTCCGACCGATGCCCGTGGGCATGAGGCTCGCGTCGACACCATCACCGCGATCTGCTCGAAGTACGTATCCCAGTTCGGGCGTTCGTCAACAGGCACTGTAGCCACACAGCCTGCAAACCTCGCACCCCTCGACGAGCTGGAGCGAGACGTTCTCGCAATCCGGACAAACCATTCCATCGACCATCAGAACGGCCTGCTCGATGGGTCCGCCGAACTCAAGCTCCAGCCACTTCGCGACGAAGTCCGAGATCGATGTGGCGTGTGGAATCGGTGCGTAGCCCGTCAACCCGGATGGCTCGAACCGACGGTTCTTGAACTTCGCCGTGAACTGCGTGAACGGCACGCCGACCTTGTGGGCCATCTGGAGCGTGATGGAGAAGGTCTGCGCCCACCAATCTGCGAAGCCATCCAACGTTGAACCGCCACGTGACAGCTTAAGGAAGATCTCCGCTGGCGCGCCATCCTCGAACACATTGGCGGTGATGAATCCTTCGGTCTCACCAACGCGGAACTTCTGCGTTCGACCACCCGGTGGCCGCCTGTCAGGGAGCACGTCGCGCCACGCATCGCCGTTCCGCAACAGCACAGGGGCATCGGCAGAGCGTAGCGCGGCCTGACGGGGCTCTTCCACCGTGGAAGTGAGCACCTGCTCGCTACGCGAGCCATCTCGGAAGATAGTCACGCCCTTGCAGCCGAGATCCCAGGCTTCCACAAGGGCCATGCGGATATCCTCCGGCGTGGCGTCATGATGCATATTGACGGTCTTGGACACGGCCAGATCTGTGTTCTTCTGGAACGCAGCCTGGTGACGCAGGTGCCACGTCGCAGCAATGTCATGTGCGACCTTCGGAGTGTGGCCTGGCGCGACCTTGACGGTAGCCCAGGCATCCTCCTTAAGGATGGTACCGTCGCCCATACGGCGGTCGTTCTGTGCTGCGAAGTACGGCTCGATACCGGACGACGCCTCCATGATGATGGCAATGGTACCCGTCGGCGCAATGCACGTCACCGTAGCGTTACGCCTCGGCCGCGTTACGTTTCGACCTTCGTAGGCCGGTGCCATACCCTTCTCGACCATCAGCTCCTCAGACCGTGCACGGCCGTGCTTGCTGATCCACTCCATGACACGTTCGCCCAACGAGACGGCCTTCGCGTCGTCATAGTTGAGCCCTAGCTGCGCGAGCATGTCGGCCCAGCCACAGACACCTAGCCCGAGCTTCCTCGTAGTCCGTGCCGCAAGGTCGATAGCCGGATCCGGGAACTTGTTGCGGTCGAGCACATCGTCCAAGTACTCGACGGCCAGCCGCGTGACCTCCCTGAGACGCTTCCAGTCGATAGACAGGCTGGGATCTACACGGTCGACTTCACCTCGGCCATTCATCGCCGGTACCACGAAGTGTCCGAGGTTGATGGACCCGAGGTTGCATGGCTCGTTGTTCAGCAGCGGGACTTCGCCGCACGGGTTCGTCGCCGTCAACTGGCCAAGCCACGGCGTCGGGTTCTCCCGCTCCGCCGCATCGATGAAGTACAGACCAGGGTCGCCAGTCCTCCACGCGGACTGTGCCATCTCCGTGAGGATCTGGTACTCCACGGTTCCAACTTGGCGCGCGGCCTGCATCCATTCGTCCGTAGCCGCGACGCTGATGTTGAACGTACTCAAGGCCTCAGGGTTGTTGTCCTTCGCGTGGATGAACTTCAACAAGTCGGGATGAGTACAGTGCAAGATACCCATCTGCGCCGCATCTCGCTTGCCGCCCTGCGTGATCTCCTTTGCGAGCACGTGAGCCATGCGAAGGAAGCCAATCGGCCCGAACGCCTTGCCGTGCGTCGAGTGGACGACTGCACCCTCAGCACGGATCTTCGACAATGCATACCCCACGCCGCCACCTGCACGAAGTACGGCGGCTGCCTTGTTCAACGTCGCCATGATGCCATTGCCATCAGGGTCGTCGAACATAGTGTCTTCAGGGTCGAACTTGAAGCACGCCGAGAGCGTCCCGTCGAAGAGCTCATTGCCGAGGTTCATCAGCGTCGGGCTGTTGGGTAGGAAGTCCAACGACGTGAGTAGTGCACGGTAGTCGTCACGCCCCATAGATACACGAGTCCAGAAGGCGTCTGGTGTCTCGTGGCTCTCATGGCAGTATTCACACCTGGCGTCCTCGAGTGTCCCCCGCAAGTAGTAGCGCTTGCACATGATGATCTGTGCGTTGGTCGAGAAGATACTAATGGTCGCGGTCACGCACCTTTTCCTTACTGCGCTTCGCTTAGCCGATGTCCCTGTGCTGTTTCACTTTTTGGCCGCAGGAGTCTCGAGACTGTATTCGTGTGTGTCCTTGTAGTCGGTTGCCTCTCCCCAGTTTGCGCCTACCTTGATGTCTACGGGTAAGCCGAGCTCGAAGTACCTCGGCTTGGACATGACGGACCGGATCATTTGAACGGCATCGTGTACACGGTCGGGTGGACACGAGTAGTAGATCGCGTCGTGGCCATCCCACAACGGCCGCGCTGGAAGCTCTCCCCGCTCCCACATTTTCCATACCTCGACGTACGCGAGCGCAAGATGCTCGTGGCACGTGATCTGCACAGGAGCGTTCGCAACCTGCGAGGGTAGGTTCCGTACCAGCGATGGAGCCGGCCAACGTCGCTTCCAGCCTGATGGCGTCTGGAGCTCGCCAGTCTTCTGGACCTGCGCGATGTTTCGCAGGACCCACTGGTAGTGATCATCGTATCGCTCGTGCCAACGTCGACAGATCGCCTCAATCTCTTTCAAGGTGAACTTCGTGAGCTCCCCTTGCTGGCCCGGACCTGGGTCCTTGAGCGACTTGGCTTGGCGCCAGAATAGCAATCCGAACGTGACGTACTTCGATTCACGTCGAACCTGCGCCCACTGCATTGGCTCGAAGTTGCGACGGTCGATGACGAACATGCTCTCCGCTGCGGACGAATGGAAGTCGCCCTTGAACAGGTCTTCGAGCATCATATCATCGTTTGACAGGAGCGCGGCGGGCCAAAGTTCTGCGCCAGCGAAGTCCGCTTCGATGTACAGATCGCCAGGATCTCCCGACACCAGTCCACGTACCTGACGATACTCCCTGATCTCCGCCTCGATGCGAGGATCTGCTGCATCGTCCGGATCGTAGTACTGGAAGCCCGTTGGCATCGTCTGCAGCGCAGGCTTGTGGTACGTCACGCGAGCGTTGGCCGTGCCATGTACATGGACTTCGGGATGGATAAAGCCGTTCTCGTCTACGTGGTTGCTTAGGCCAAGCACGTAGGTATTGAGGTTCTTGTCCAACCGCTTCCACGACTGGAATTCCTCAATCCACTTGTGGCCGAAACGGAACGCCTTGAGTGTGTCCGCTTTGGTATCCGGAACGGATACACCCAAGTAGTCGTTCAGGAACTTCTTAAGCTGCGCGGGCGAGTTGAGGTTGAACCTCGTCTTGCCTTTCCAGCCATAGTGCTCCTCAGCCTCGGTGACGAGCCACTCCTCCATTCGAAGCCAGCGCTCGCCCCAATCCACTGCGAGTGCGTGAATCTTGTCGGGTGACATGTAGATGCCGTACGGTCGCTGTGCGGCGAATACTCGTGCGTTCTCCATACGCACGTTCAAGTAGTTCTCGCGGACGCCCTCCTCGATCTGGCGAGGTACCATCATACGGATGATGCGAGAGGTATACGCGGCGTCCTTGGCGTTGTACTCCCACAGAAGTGCATCATCCTTTGTCTTCGTATCCACCTCGTAGAAGCCCGCTGCCTGCCATCCGCGTGCGGCGAGCTTCAAGCCGTGGATACCGACGCCCAGGTCACCATACTCCCGACCCTCATCACCTCCACCCGACCGTTCGTCGAGCGAATGCGACATCAGCATACCATCCTCGGCGACGTTGACCACGGCGCCTAGGTCATGCTTCATCACAGGAGCGTCGAAGGCAACGCCGTTCCACGTTCCCCACTGTGTATCTGCAGGCCAGTCCTCAGGGCGTAGTTGCTCGAGGATAGCTTCGGGGATGACGTAGGTCTCTGTACCGTTTGAAACAGCAAGACATCGAACATCGTCAACGTACCGCTCGTTGATCTCGTCCCACTTAGTCTCGATGTCGATGGCTGGGAAGTCCCATTCGCGCGTTCGCTGTAGGACTGCCTGTGCTGTCGCCTTGGATGTGACCACTTCGTACGGAACCGCACTGAAGTCACGTTTGAGCGGCAAGTAGTACGGAATCTTCGAGAAGTCACGTACCAGATCTGAGACGGCTGAGGCGCCTGGTACGGGCTGGAACGCAGCTGCTGGTTGCCACGTCGCCATAACCCAGCAGTCGAACTCCTCCGACCATACCACTGCGCCGAGTGATTTCTTAACTCCAGCACTCCCGAAGAACCGCTGCACAGGGAGCGCGCCTAGCGCAACGATCAGACGGGGCTTTAGGGCTTTCAATTCTGCCGTGAACCTGTCGTTACAGCGAACAGCATCCGCCCACGTAGGCTCGCGTTTGTACTCGCACAGCAGGTTGGTCACGTACGTACGGTCACGTGACCATCCCACCGCGGCGAGACACGCATCGGTCAGCTTGCCAGCCTGACCGACCATCGGATACCCGGTGCGCATCTCAGAGCGGCCGGGCATCACACCAACGAGGACTACACCGTCGGCGATGTATCCGTAGCCGGTGATTCCTCCGACGTGGCAGGTTGGTCCACGTTGTGGTTCAGCTTGCTCTGTACCCATGCGAGGTTACTCCAGAAGAGCTCTTTACGTTCGCGAAGGATTGTGGCGTACCCTGGCCATGAGAGGAAGTTCGGGAGACGCTGAACGTCCGCTGGCGTGAACCCTAACGCCATGTCGACACCGAGGATGGTTGCCGTAGTGGGCTCTGCGGTATCGCACGTCTGGACTTCCGGTGGCATGACGCCGTTGTAGTCCTCCAGCCCGAGCCAATGAATACGCTTACTCCCGAGTCGAGACGCCACCATGCGGTACACGTACTCACGAGACATCGTCGCATTGGGCTTGATGGGCGTCGAAACCCACTCTACCGCCGAGCTCGCCCAGTAGCGGGCGCACTCGATAATGTCCGCCGAAGTCTGACCCTGAACGACGCCACACAGATTGACGTGCTTGGGAAGCAACGCGCGCATACGCGGTACGTACGCTTCGGCACGTGCACGCGTTTCCGCGAAGTCTTGACGGACGTCCGGCACGATGACGACCTCGGGCTGCATAAGCCCAATAATGAAGATCTCATCGTCGATGTCAAGCCCGCGATTGCCTTCGTAGATCTGGTTGTCCATGATGACGTGCGGTCGCAGGATGTACTCTCGGACGTATGAGGGATTGCGGAACGCAATGTCCGCAAATGCCATCGCGTAGTACTCTTCCGGAATGAGGTCCGCGCATCCCGGAGGAACGATTGCCGCTAATCGCATCCGCTACTTACCCCCTCGAAACGTGTTCCAAAACAAGTTGTCGCCCGTCGCACGTACGGTTGCGTCGCCCGGCGTCGAACTGTCGAACGTGTTGGTCTGCGCATGTGCCTCGCGTACGCCACGAGCGCTGATACAGCCGTGCTCCACGTCGTACAGGTACACCGCTGCGTAGTACGGATCGACAGTGTTTTGGAGCGTCCTCAGAACGCTATCCGTGATGTGCTCCTGCAGCGTCACACGCTCGCCGTAGAAGTGCACGAGACGTGCGAGCTTTGACAGCCCGAGGATCTTGTCGTTGGGGATGTATCCCACCGCCGCACGCCCGTGGAATGGAAGGAGGTGATGAGCGCACAACGCGGTGAACTCAATATCCTTCACGAGCACGATGCCTTGGTAGCCCTCGCCCTTGAAGATGGGCCCGATGATGTCCTCGACATGCGTTCCGTTCTGACTGTACTGGAGCAGCCAGGATGCGACGCGCCGAGGCGTATCTGCGAGGTGCGGGTGGTTCGCTAACGTCTCCGGCGGAACGAGGACTTCCAACAAGTCACGGATCAATGCCCGCGTGCGGAGCTCCAGATCGACACGTGTAGCCGTGTCGTCATGTTCCATCCCCGCTCCAATGCCATCGGTGCTATCCATGCGAACTTGGCCTCCACACTTTCCTTTGTCACGCCCTCCGGCATGATCCATACGCGGTCTGCTGGGATACGAAGCGACTTGACGAGCTCTTCTACCTCCAAGATGTCTACGGGTGACGTCACCACGAACTTGAAACGGGCGCTGTGGATGATGGAGAAGTCAATCAACGCCTGCTGGATGCGCCTACCGGGAAACCTCTGCCCGGACGATAGGAGCTTCGGCGATACGTTGAACGACAACGCCGTACGCGCGACCATCGCTTCCGTAGGCGCTATCGTCCCGTTCGTCTCGATCTCCACGCGACGATACGTGCGTACGTACGTCGGGCGTTCCTCGTCTAGGAACGCCAGGAGCGCGTCGATACGCGACGCCTGGAGGAGCGGTTCGCCTCCAGTGATGACGAGCAGGTCGCGCCACGTGTACCCCAGTTCCACGAGGCGTTCGTACACCTCGAGGATGGTCATCGTGGTGAGCTCTTCTTGGAGGTTGTACCTTTCAGCATTCCACGTGTACTGGGTATCGCACCACGAGCACGTGAGGTTGCATCCGCCTAGGCGAAGGAAGAACGCACGCTGGCCCAGCGAGGGACCTTCGCCCTGGAACGTTGGGCCGAAGATCTCCGCTACGACGAGGTGGTCGTTGTTCATTCAGTCACCGTCCAAGGCCCCAGCTCCCACGCTTGCGTAAGCGCTTGGAGAATAAGGTCAGCGTTGTCTACGCCCCACGTGACGTGGCGTCCACGTACACCTGGAGAGCTGGCGAGTACCACGGCGCTTGACGGAACGCCGAAGTGCTCTTCGAGCCGCTTCTTCTCCCTCGCAGTGAGGACTAGAATACCGCGCTGCTCGGGATTCTCTTTGTACCACGCGACGAGTGCCGCGGTCTTTCCACCTGCACGCGGCCGTTGGATGATCTCCATCTACAGTCGGTATTCCGCATAGGCGGACTCGGTTTCCCATACACGCACGAACGCTGGCCGTACGTCGCGTGCGTCGCCGTCGTACTTCCACGTCGTGCCAACGAATGCAACGAGCTTCGAGTAGATGAACGCTGCGACGTTCTCCGCAGTGGATGGCTGGAAGTCGAACGGAAGCACACCGTTCAGACCAGCGTCGTTGTGGTCGAGCCAGCCTTCCATCTCTGCCTTCCACCACTTCGACAGGTCGCCGAAGTCAATGACCATTCCCGACTTCGGGCCGGCCAGATCGACTTCCGAGCGGGAGAGCCCGACCTCTACACGGTACGAGTGGCCATGTCGATTCCTGCATTGGCCATCGTGGCTGGGAAGCTGATGCCACGCTTCGAACCTGAACTGCTTGACGACTGTGTACATCAGATGGAGACCCCCTCGGGCGTGAATCCGTCCTCAGTTAGACGTTCAATGATTACACGACGAATCCATGCGGCCATTGACATCTCATCGAGGTCAGATTTCTGCTTGATCATTTCGTAGACGGTAAGCTCCACGTACGTTGAGACGGGAATGCTCTTCCCCGTTCGCGTAAGGAAGTCAGGATTGAGAACCACTGGGTGTTATGTTTCCTTTCCAAGGGATGTACGCTCTGTGCGCACATTCACCGGTGCGCGTACGCTCGCCGTAACAAGCGCCGCATACAAACTTCCCACAGGAGCGACAGGAATACGGATCCTC
>OFQZ01000033.1_pt1 | contig 46921 bp, 70 predicted proteins | sample 1543011 | NCBI WGS metagenome assembly OFQZ01 (sample SAMN07774216, study PRJEB24372) | wastewater metagenome | isolation source: Exp Tend NO 0WW | collected 2016-02 | reverse complement strand
GTCGTGATCGCGCCCAAGGTGCGGACGGCCGAGCCGCGAATCGCAACCTTTGCCGATGCGCTCGAGGTGATGGCGCCTAGCGTCCGGTTGAGCGAGCCCTCGACCGTGAGGCCGGCAAGGTCGCCGGTCGCGGTTACAGTTATCGAGCCGAGCGTCTTTCCGACCGAGCCCTTGAGAGCGAGCTTTGCGCTGCCCGTTGCGGTGATGGCGCCGAGCGTTGCGCTCGAGGAGCCTTTGAGTGCGACCTTGCCCGTCCCGGTTGTCGTGATCGCGCCAAGGGTCTTGCCGACCGTCCCCTTGAGGGCAACCTTGCCAGCGGCGGCCGACGTGATCGCTCCGAGCGTCGCGGTCGTCTGTCCTTTGACCGCCAGCTTGCCGGCCGCGCTCGAGGTGACGCTCCCGAGCGTGACGCCGGCCGAGCCTTTGAGCGCGACCTTTGCGGCGGCCGAGGAGGTGACATTCCCAAGCGTTTTGCCGACGCTGCCCGTTAGAGCAATCTTTGCCGTTGCCGTTGAGGTGATTGCGCCGAGGGTCTTTCCGACGCTCCCGGCGAGGGCGAGCTTACCGCTCGAGGTCGTCGTTATGGCGCCAAGGGTCGCGGTCGTCGCGCCGGTTCCGCCGCTCGAGGTTCGGTCGCTAACGAGGAGCCCGCCCGGCGTCGTTACTTGCCGAGCCGAGGAAAAGCGAATTAGCTCGCCGGATGGGGCAAGCATCGATGGCATTAGGTTAGCTCAGCCTCGGGACAGACATAGACGGTCGTCGAGGATTTTGCGCAAAAGACACGCCAGCGCACCCAGCCCTTATTCTGCGGCGTAAAGGTCACCTCGAGCTTTTGCTTGTTCGGCGTTGTGAGGCCTGTCGTCGTCCAAGCCGTGCCGCTGTCCGAGTCCTGATTCGCGCCAGCGGTCAAAAGGGTCGCTGCCTCGTCGCTCGCGAGCGAGGTCGTCGGGTAGCTCGACGAGTCCATATAATCGGCCTCAAGCCAGCATTCATCATCCTTTAGGGTCACATTATCGGTGAGAACGTGAACGGTGAGCGTCTTTGACGAGCCGACTGCATCATTCCAGATAATGCCCTCGAACGATTGCAAGGCGAGCTGGCGCCGAGTGCTGGCGGCGATGACCATTTTCCAGCTATACGGCGTCGTCCCATCGGTCGCGCCGCCAGTGCGGACGATGGTCGTTTCTGTCGTCATAACCCCTAGATAGCCGTGCCGCTCATTGCGTTGAATTTGCGAGCCCGAATTGCATCCGATGACCTCGATGATGTTTTGCGGATGCCCTTGCGCGGCCGAAATGACAACGCTCGCGTGCAACCGGCAATTTACAAGGCGAAGGCGGCCGAAGCGGGAATTCGAGCCGACAATCGTCGTATTTATAGGGGATAGATCGAGACCCTCCCAAACGCCGGCAAATCCGTTTGTGCTTATCAATGTCGTCGGGACCGAACCGGCAAAAGCCGTAATGCCGGCCGAGTTTTTCCAAAACCAGTCAGACGCCGGGTTTGCCATCGCGAAGCTCTGTAGAACGTGACCGAATTGAAAAGTGCAATCGCGCATTTGAATGCCGCCGGTATTAGCGCTGCCGCGCGAAATCGTCGATGACGGGCCGGCATTGAGGGTAAACTTGCAATTCTTAAACGACTTCCAAAGCGTATCGTTGTTAGGGGTAAAGCCCGCCGTTCCCGAACCGCCAAAGCCGGGCAAGAATTCAACGCCCCAAATCTCAACGCCGCCAGTTAGGGCGATGCCGCTACCTCCCGTCGTCTTGATTTTAGCGCTCGGAGTCGTGACGACGTCGGCCGCGACTGGCGGGACCGAGCCCGCTCGATTGACAACAATGACGCGGTTCGGGAGGCCGTTTGTTCCTTTGAATGCGAGAGTTAGCGCGCTCGCGGTGCTCTCGTCATGGTCATGGGCCATAAAAAATGTATCACTCGAGGCGCCGCCAGTGATCGCCGCCGCCATCGTTGTAAAGGCGTTTGCCCACGACGAGCCGTTTCCTGAGCCGCCCGCGCCCGAATAAACATAATAATCGGCCATTTATTCCCCCGTCGCCGCGAGGACAGCGGCCCATGCGTCCGCGCGCGGTTGCACCTTGGCGGCCTTGAAAGTCGTCCATTGCCCGGCCGTCATGCCGAGCGCCGAGCGGACCGCCGCGTCGGTGACATGCCCTTGAGCGATGCGACGAATGAGCCACCATGCGAGATAGCAAGCCCGCTCTCTCGAGGAGCTGGCGACCATCTCGCGGAAGCGCGCGGCGAACTGAGCGCCTGTTTGATGGTTGAGGGTGAATGCGCCGTCTCGCTCGACGTTCTCGAGCGCCTCGGAGTCCGCAAGCCCGGCGAGGACGCTCGCAGCTCGAGCGGTCGCGGTCGCTTGAATGTTGTCCTCGGGCGCGGCGAAATAGCTCAGCACCATCTCGCCGCCGCCGGTGAGGACGTGAACCTCGCGAACTTGGCGCCGACCGTCCGCCTGAATTGGTCCGTCGAATGACGCGGTCGAGGACGTAACGGCCATTTGAGCCCTCCTCGGGCGTGTTAGGGGTTCGGCGCGTTGAGGGTGAAGGCCGTCACGGTGAAGCCCTGAGCGGTAACGAACGAGGTATTATCGACCTCCATGTCGCCGCCGCCGCCGGTCGCGGTGATGGTCCCCTGAATTCCGCAAGTCGTTCCGTCTGAGGCGTAAATGCGGAAATGCCCGGCGGTTCCGGTTCCGTCGGCCGAGAGGTCCTCCCAAGTGCCGGACTTGGCTTTCGCGCCTGAGCTGGCGGCGGCCCAATAGTCGGCGGGTAGGGCGAGCGTGGCGAGGACCGTTCCGCTGTTCGCGGTCGCGCAGTTTGCGGGCGGGGCGCCGGTGAAAATCTTGAGGACGGCGCTCGCGCCGATTTGGGTCTCGATGCTGTCGAGCAATGCGTTACGAACGGCGGTTGAAAGCTGGATAGTCATCGGTGCGGCTCCCTTGCTGAGCGGCCCGAGTATCACGATGGGGCGCGCTCGTCTATCCGCCCTCGCCGCGCTCGCTCGCGTCGGTGATGACGAAAACGAGGAATTCGAGCATCCGAGCGGCATCCGTTGCGCCGTCGGCGTCCAGCTCGAGGCTCTCGATGATGTCGATGACGTCCGCAACCCGAGTGACGTTTCCGTTGCCGGCGACATGCAAGACCGTCTCGCCCGGCGGCATGTTGCTCATTTCGCCAGCTCGTCGAACCGCTCAGCGATGAGCTCGGCCGTCCGCCATGCGATGGCATCGCCCCACGGCGCGCGGTCGGTCGACTCGTTCCATTCGTGGCGCCATTGCTTGACTAGCTCGGCATGCGTTTTGACCTCAGGCCAAACGACGAGCGGGGCGAGCGGACTATCCTCGCTTGTGTTGATGGTCCCGCCCGGCGTGGGGAGAAATCGATAATGCGTGACGCCGATGTCTAGGTCGCTCACCGGCCCGCCGACGATGGTGACAAACCCGTCATCCTCGACCTCGGCCGCGTGAATCGGGTCGATATCGCTCACCGCTGAGGCGCGCATGTAATATTCCAGCTCCTCGGACGTGATGAGCGCCATGTCGGGATATTCCGCCGGCGAGGTGCGGTCCGACCGCTCAACTAGGTCTTGCCATGCCTCCTCGGGCATCATGCGCTCGAGCTCATGCGCCTCGACGACCTCAGGGACGAAAACGCGCCCGTTGAGCCGGATGAGCGCGAACGTGTCCGCCTCGAGCGTCTCGTCGGTGAGGATGATTTCGGGCGATTCGCCGGCGACGGTTTCCAGCCCGAGCCCGGGCAGCGCGCGCGAGCGGAATGTCTCGGCGAACGCAATCAGCTCGTCGAGAGCCTCATGAGAGACGCCGACCATGAGCCCGGTCTCGTCGATTTGATGCTTTGTGAGGAGCGCATTCGCCGCCGCCTCGAGGGGAACTTTTACGGTCACCGGCCGAACTCCTTTTTAGCCTCAGCATATGCGATATTGAGATTTGCCATGAGGTCGGCGCTCCCGCCTCGGTCGGGGTGCTTTTCCTTCGCGAACGAGAGATATCGCTCCTCGACCGCCGCCCATGAGATTGTTTCGTCTGGCCGAAATCCCATCACGCCGCGCCATCCGCCGACCGGCGCCGGGAGCGCGGCGAAGGCCTTGAACGTCTGCCGCGTGATGTTGAGACCGCCATGACGCATCTCGGTCCGGCGCGCCTCAATGATGTAGTGAATTGCCTGCAAATTCTCCTCGACCTTGAGATATCGGTCGACCGCGATGCAACGCTCGTCGCCGTCCCAAGTGAACCACGCGGCGACGCCCGGGTCTTGCGGCTTGCCAGCATCGAGGCCGCCGACGTTCGAGCTGAGAACGACATTCGTGACCGCGATGCCCGAATCGTTGCCGAACCGGACGAGCGAGGCCTTGACGTTGGCGAGGGCGGCCGAGAGCGTCGCCTTGAACTTGCTCTCGGTCCGCTTGCTGATCGGAACGCGCTCGACGTCTTTCGGCCATGCGAGGGGATATGGGACGGCGGTCATTTCGGGAGCTGATGCGTCGGGATGAGGCCGGGTCCCCATGTCGAGCGATAGTCTCGTCCGCATTTCGTGCATTTGCGATGCCCGGGAGAGACGCGCTCGAGATGCTGGCGATGAAAGCGGCGGCAAACCGCTCGAGCGATGCCCGAAAAAATACTCATGACAGTCCTCCTATTGATTGAGCCTCGACGCATAGCGCGTCGCCAGCTTACGCGCAAGGCGTCAAATAAGGCAGTCTCGGCGCAGCGCCTCAGCCATGCCAGCGGGAACGCCGTCGACCGTTTCCAGCTCCTCGCCTTGCACGAAACGCCGCGCCTCGGCCCAATATGCCCAAAATACCTGAGAGGCCGATGTCATGAGGAGCTGACTGCCCTTGCGCTCGCCAAGGCGATAGCGCCGCCTCATCGTTTTCATGCGGTCTTTGATGTTTTTCGGGACCGTGCGCCAGTGAGGGCCGCATATCCATTCGCCTTGTCGGCCGTTCTCATCGGGCTCGATTCTAGTGGTTCCTCGCCGGCATCCGGTCGCAACGCATGCGACTCGAGGGAAGCCGGATTTTTGCCGCGTCCTCACGTCGCGAAATCCCATTCGACGATATCGAATTGCGCGTCGAGCGGGTCGCGCGCGTGCGACCATCGGGGATATGGTGGCTTGCTGTTATTGACGGTCTTGTCCGCCGGCCATCCGGTCGGCATCGCGCTCCCGAGCGGCTCGAGTCCTTGGACGCTGCCATTCCTGAGCTTGACGCGGACGCGACGGCCTTTCGCCGCCTCGGGCAAGCTCCCGGTCGCCGGCCGCCAGCTCATTCGATGCCCTCCTCATCGAGACATCGGCCGCAACGCCAGTTTTCGGCGAGAGCGGCAAGCCTCTTGATTTTGTCGCGACGTCGTCCGCGCATCTCGTCGATTGTCGGCGGCGTTCCCGGCGTCTCAGCTTGGCAAACGACGCAAATCATGGTCGTCGGCTCATCCTCCTCGATGGCGACCGGCTCAGTCGTCATAGGGGTCGCCGCCATCGTCAGGCGGCCCGTCGCGCTCGAGCTGCTCGATGATTTCGGCCTCGATGCGCTCGCGCTCGTCGTCGGTGAGTGAAAGCCATATGTCGTCGGTGTCATCGACGAACGCGCCCTCGACCTCAATCTCGACGCTCTCGGCCGGGTCGTCCCACGTCGCCGGCGCGCCCCATGAGGAGACCGAATAATCGACCGATAGCTCGGTCCCGTCGGGCAGAAAGGCGGAATAGCTGAGGGTCATGAGCCCGACGCTCCGAGATGGAAATTTCGGCCGGCGTCATATGCCAAGCCGTTGAGGTCGTTCGAGAGGTTGCCGAGACGGACCTCGCCGCGTGCCAGTCCGTCGAGCGTGTCGGCGATGCGCTTGAGGCTGATCGCTTTCGAGAGCTCGATTGCATGCTCGCCCGGCCGGTAAACGAAAAGCGAGGAATCGGTCTCGCTCGTCTGTCGAGTGACATCGGGCTCAATCGCCGACCATCCGGGATGACGCTCGCTCATGTCATCACCGCGACGAGCTCAGCGCATGCGAGGTCGCGCTTGATTTCCCAATTTGTCGCGTCACGGTCCGAGCCGTGGCGGGCGTAATAGTCGGCCGCCTTGGTCCCGTAATAGCATTTGTCCTCGAGGCTCGAGGCGCGGTCGAACGCTCGGGCATATTCGCTGCCCTCAGTGCATCCGGTCAAGCATGCGCTGAGCAACAGCGCGACTAACAGCAACCCGCAACAGCGGCGATAACTAGGTATCACGATTTCCCTCCTATGCCGACGTTCGGGAGGTCGCGGTCGGACTTTCCGAGCGTCTTGCTCGTCTCGCCAATAATCGCGCGGCAATCCGCAACGTCCTTACCTCGAAAGATGATGATTTCGACCGGGAGGCCGAATTGCGTGAGCGAGACGGTATGCGTCCGGCCGTCGGCGATGGCATGAAACGCGGCCTCAGGGACGCCGATGACGACCGTCGCGATGTCGCTCACGCCGGTTGCATCGGCTCCAATTCCGACGACGACGCGCTCGTTCGGTAAAAGCGGCTTAACCATTTCTATCCTCCCCATCCGCCGAGCGACTCGGCCCAAATCCTGCCCTTGCGGGTCAACGTGAAACCGAACGGCCCTAAAATCCACCATGAGCGGCGAAACTCGACGAGGTCGAGCCCGACGAGGCTCATGATGGCGATGCGGTCGACATCGATGAGCATGTCGAAATGCGAGCGCCTCATCGGCTTATCGGCGATGTCGATGAGGAGCGAGAGCTCGATGTCGCTGAGCATTCGGCGAATCCAGTGGCGCGAGGTGCTCATAGCGATGCGTCTGCGTCGACGATGGCGTTCCAAAGCGCGACGAGGCGCTCGTCCTCGGTCTTTTCGAGATGCTCATCGGCGCAGTCGATCGAGAAGCCCTCGAGGACCAAGAAACCGTGCGAGGTGACGAGCTCCTCGAGCTTCTCAGGGATTGCCGCGTTGCGCTTGGCGATGCGCTCGGTCGAGGCTTTAGCGAGGTCCGTTCGCATTGCGGCCTCGAGGCGCTCCTCAGCGTCGAGCTCGGCGCGGCGGACGGCGATTGCGTCGTTGATGCCTTTCTCAAGCGTTCCGGCGATGTCGTCGACCTCGGGCAAGATGCGGCCGAGACCCTTTTCAACCTCGTCGAGCCCTTCGCGCGTGATGCGCTGGCGTCGCTTGCTGTCGATCATGTCGAGAGCCTCGAGGCGAGAAATCATTGCAGAAATCGCAGCGCCGGCCTTCCCCTGATATAATCCGCTGAGCCGATGATTAGGCGAGCGCTTGAGCAATCGCTGAGCGAGAAACTCGATTTGCCGGTCGGTGAGCTTGGGCATGACAGTCCTTTCATTGAGCCTTGACTGTCGGGACCATTACGCGCGCCGCGTCATATTCGCAAGCGGAAATTACGCAATGCGCGTCGGTAGCAACCCGGCCGCCTTCGCTCGTCGGCGCCACGCATAGACGGTCCGGTCCGAGCATCGCAGCTCCCGGGCGATGAATGATGCGGATTTCCGAGCCTTCGTCATGCGGACGACGTCGTCGAGCTTGTTCCATTTCCTCGATTCGCCGTGCGGGACATAGAGCTTGGTCCCGCCGAAATGGAGAACGATGAGGACGGCGAGCTCGCGGCCGAACTGGCGCTCGATCCGCGCGACTCTCTCGTCGTCGAGGCGGTCGGGGACGGTTATCGAGCAACCTCCGAGCCTTTCGACGACGGTTGCGGCGTGATCGGCGCCGAGGCGGTCCTCGAGGATGCTCACTCGGCAACCCTCCCGAGGCATTCGCAATGCGTCCCGGGAAGGCATGGCGCGAAGCATCGACGCTCGAGGTCGGCCGTCGCGCTGTCGATGCCGAGGAGGTCATAGGTCTCCCGGGCTCGCATTTGCCCGAGCTGCCAAGCGAGTTTACGTCGCTCGTCTGGCTTGACGAGGAACGTGTCGCAAAACTCGTCGAATGTCGTCAACGTCGTTCTCCTCGAGCCGCGCGCTTGGCAGCTCGCCAGTCCGCGAAGGCCTCAGCGTGTTTCTTGCATAGGTCTTTGCCCGGCGCCGGCGAGGTGGCGCAATTGCGGCATATGCCCTTGTCGCATGTTCCCGAGCGCCGGGTCGGGACTTTCCAGTCGCATTCGAGCGTGGCCTTTGCGCCGCACTCGCATTTTTTGCGCGAGCCTGTCCCGCAAACGATGGCGACGCCGCCGGTCGGGAGGGTGACGGTCTCGCATGTCATCGGGTGCCGTTCCTGCCCCTGAGATATGCGCTCATCCGCTCCTCGCGCTCCCGCTCGGCCTTTTGCGTCGCGGTCTCAGCTCTCGCTTGACGGCCTTCGCGGAAAAGATGGTCGAAAACGCCGCGCTCCATCATGACCCTCGCGAGATACTCGCCGAGAACAGCCGCTCGGTCGAACGATATATCCGGCTCGAACGGGTCGTCGACGATGACGCGCTCGGCCCGATTGCCGTTAACTCCCCGCACGCGGCCGGGAATGTCGAACTCGTCGGGATTGAGCCGATTGTTCTCGAGGATTGCCATGCCGCGATTGATGGCGGCCTGTTTCTCGCCCTCGATTGTCGCGCGTGCGGCGAGGGCGAAGCATGCTCGAGCGGTCTTGCGCGGTTCCCTGCTCATGACCCGGCCTCGACCGCGAGCTTGAGCATGGCAGCGACGACCTCCTCGACCTTGTCGAGCGGGATGCGAATCGACTGATATTCGCGCATGGAGCTCGACTGGCTGAGCGTGACGAGGCGGTCGTCGGGATAGTAATTTACCGACACGGATTCGCGCTCGACATAGGTCACCTCGGCGACGGTCTCGATTTCGATATGCGTGTCGGTCATCGAGCTACTCCTCGACCGGGCCGATAGATTTTATCTCGGACGCGCGTTGCTTGGACGTATGTCTTGCCGTCCTCATAGTCGAGAAACCCGATGCCCCATCCCGCGCGCTGCCATGCCGAATAACGCCCGCTCGGCTGAATATGCGGCAAGAGAACGACGGAGCCGATGAGATGGCATTCGAGGCCGTCGGGCGCGATGATGCCGCCGCGCGCCGTGAGAGAGCCCGGCTTGAGCCTGCCCGGGCGAGTGCGGAATTCGCGGGATGGGACGGCCATGCCTTCGCGGTCATCGTCGACCGCCGTCGCCGTAGTCCCGTCGGGGTCGACCCGATACATGCGCTCGGTTCGATTTCCCTCGCCGTCGGGCATGTTGACGCGGATGAGGTCGCCCGGCGCAGGCGCCTTGGACGGCCTGAAAAATGTCGAATCGTCCGGCGGCGTCGGGACTGGCGCCTCCATCGGCGAGCGGCGGGATGGCCGAGCGCGCGGGTCGTCCGGCGAGTAGATGAGCGACCGCTTGCGCGCGTCCCTCTCGATGTTCGTTTCCTTTGGCATGACAGTCCTCAAAGCGAGCGAGTTTGCAGCGTGAGACCGAGACGGCTCGCCGTCGCCTCAATCGTTTGCGTGTCGATATTCGCGACTCGCTCCTCAGCCGGCGACCGGAATATCATCTCGAGGAACTTCCCGTCGACAATCCTCATCGCAACATGCCCGGCGTCGTATTTCGCCCGATAGCGAGCCTCGCCGACCGCATAGGCCAGCCGAGCCCGAAACTTGCCGATAAGCTCCTCAGGACCATCCTCAGCCGCGATAGGCGACTTGGGAGCGGCGGGCGCCGGCTTGGCCTTGTGCTGCCCGTTCCCGGCCAGCGCATGAGCTTTCCGAACCGACGCGTCGAAATACCGGATGGAGTAAATTTGTTCCGTGGGGTTCTCTGCCGTCACCCTCTCAATGGTCGGGACGATGACAGCGGCAAAATCAATTCCGTCCTCGAGCCATTGCTTGAGCGTGTCGGTCGTCGACATCATGACTTTCGGGATGGTGAGATTGAGGCCAGATTTACGAGCGAGGATGTTGCAACGGTCGACGAGAGCGGTCGGGAAGGAAATCGATTTCTCATCATCTTCGTCGTCAATTTCGCTGTCCTCGGCGTTAATAGACTGACGATGATGTTGTAAGACTCTGGCTTCTGGTTCTGGAGTCGCGCGCGCGTACAGTGGCAAAACTCTAGCATTTGCTAAGTCCGAATTGAGGTTTTCTGCGCCATTGAGGCCGGTGACTTGCAAAATTTCCTCCGAGCTTTTGGCGGTTTTTTGCTCACTTTCTGCCGGTTTTTTGCTCGTTTTTTGAGCGTCTCCGAGTCGCGGCGCGTCTTTTTCGGTTCCGTCATCGGCTGGCAATTGCTTAGCATTTGCTTTCGCTTTGCCACCCTCCGAACCGGCCTTCGCGCGCTTCTCGGAGATGGCGAGAGCCTTGTCGCGCTCCCTCAGATATCGGGCATTCGTGATAATGCCGTCCGCGACGATGAGCTTGCCGGATGCGACGAGGTCCTCTTTGATCCGCTGCCAGCGTGCGACGGTGATGAGGAGGACGCCGGCCATGCGGCGGTCAAGGTCGGGGATGCCCTCCTCTCCGCTGTCATAGAGCATATCGAGAACCGTCGTATAAGCGCCGCGCTCCTCGAGGGTGAGGCTGGCGTAGCCGGTGAGCGCGTCGCTATGGTAGCGCTTGTGCCAAGGGTGAGAGCTCATGCCATCCGCCAGACGCGGACGCCGGTCCCCTCGGTCGCGGCGCGATAGGTGCGACCGGTCTTTTTCGCGTGATAGCGGGCGGTTGCGGACATGGCGTTGCGGGTGACGCCTTCGACGCGGAAGCTGTCGCCGACCTCCATATCGGACCAAGGATACTTAGGACGTCGGCCGTCCGTGCGTCCATCGCGGAACGGGACGCCTTTCTCGATTGTCACCATCGAATCAAACCTCTTTCAGTTTTCTTTCCCCGTCTAGCGATATGTAATCGCCGACGTCAAGCGCCTCACTTGATGCGCGTTCCAATCGGTTTATCGCGGTCCGCCGGCTTGGCGATGCGCTGCGCCTTTCGCTTTTTGCGGTCGGTCGGCGGGAGCGGATTGTCGCGGCGATGCTCGGCCCGGCGCGCTGCCGGGTGATAGGGGTCGGTCGGGATTTCCTCGAACGAGACGTCGATGCGCGCGCCCTCGCCGTGGCGCTTGCGGGCGATGATTTCGCAAACGAGGCTGTCGTCGAGAAAGACGATGCCGTTGAGCGCGTCGAGCGAGAGCTTGATGATGTTATCGAGGTCCGGCTTTTGGATATGCTCGATGCGCCCTAGGTCGCGGATGCGCTTAGGCCATGAAATAGCGAAGGAAAAGACGGCCTCGAGGCGCATGCGGACGGGACCGACCATAGGAGGTCGCCCGCGCATCGCTTTGCGCCCTAGCTCGGCAATATGCACCTCCTCGGCGGCGGTCTTTTTGTCAGGGATTGGGCCGAATGTTCCGACCCTAGGTCGCCCCTTGGCGCGGGGCTCTCCATTGATGGTTATGAGGACCTTCACTCGGTCATATCCTTTGATAAATTCCCGGCTGGCGAGGTTGCGGACCGATGCCGCCAGCCGGGAAAATGCCCCCCTTAGTCGTCGACCGAGGGGAAACCGCTATCATCGCTGTCGTCGCTCGGCTCGGGAGCCGGCTTGGGCGGTTTCAGATACCAATTGCCGTTAGGATGCTTGAACTTGGGACGAGCATCATCTTTCGAGGTATTGATCCAGCTCTCGCCGACCTCGGCCATTTCGGGCTCTTTCGGTCCGACATAATCGGCCGCCGGGAGAGTATCGCCGAGCGCCCGGTCTTTTTGGGCGGCGAGCTCCTCGTCGGTTGCCTCGGTAAATTCCGGCGCTCCCTCAGGCGAGGGGTCGTCGTCGGGATTCGTCCGGCCCTCATATTCGCCCGGCGCATCGCCGGCGTCCTCCTCGAGCGCCTCGGCGATATGCACATTTAAGGGGTCCTCGAGGATTTCAACCTCGTCGCCGTCCGCGTCACTGTCAACCGGATCGGCCTCAATGTCCGCGTTATCCCCCTCGACGGCAACGTCCTCGCCCGTATCGTCAACCTCCTCGGCCTGTTCCTCGACGACCTCCTCGGCAATGCTGTCGAGCTGCTCATCGGTGACCTCGTCGTCATCCTGCTCATCGCTGTCCGCGTCGTCATCGAACGAATCGGGGCCATCGGCGAAGGGGAGGGGCGCTTGGTCGGGGTCGATGTCGTCGTCGTTCGTATCATCGAGAAAGCGCTTGCTGTCCGCGCTCTTGATGATGATGTCATGCCCCTGCATCTTGAACAGCTCGAGCGCGGCGTTCTCGTCGGCGCCGGCCGATATCTTGAGGTCGAAACTCCCCTTATGCGTGTAGCTCTCGAGCTTGCCGGCGACCGAGATTTCCTCGCCCTCGGAGACGACGCGCGTGATGCGGCGGATGAGGTCTTTGCCGATGTTCTCGAGCTTCGTTTTCATGTCGCGCTGTTCGCCCTCGGACATTTGCGACCATTGTTTCGGGCGATTCTTGAATATGCCGACGAGCGTCGAGACAAACGTCGAGAGGAGCGAACCGCTCTGAAATTCGCATTGCAGGACGATGCGCTCAATTTCCGTCATGCTGCGCTCGAATGCCTCAGCGTGATCGGCGGGCGCGCCGAACTCGTCGACGACGTTGATGACCGAGGCGAACGCGCCGCTCGGCATGAGGCGGACGAGGTCCTCGTTTACGATGGCGAGGTCGCCGGGTGCGAGGCCGAGCTCTTTCTCGACGTCATCCTCCTCGACGAACTGGCGGACCGCGTCGAACGAATCGAAGGCTCCGATTACGCGGAGCTCCCTCGGCTCGGCGACTACGGCGGTTTCAGTATCGGACATGCTTCTCACTCCTCGGCCGATGCGCCCGGCCAATGCGTCGCGCGGAATGCGCTATCGAATGCGCCGCTCAATCAATGGGGGTCGATTGGCGGCGGTCGGTCTCATGAATATCGTTCGGCATGGCGCGGGCTCGCGCGCCCATACGAGGACGCAATAGTCGCCCATCGCGCCCTTGAATGCTTTAGCGCCGAGCTCCTCGACCTTGCGGCCCGGCGGCATGCTCGGCCGCTGATTGCAGATAAGGGCGAACGCGGGCTCGCGCTTCTCATAGATGTCGAAATAGCGGTCTTGCCCGGCCATGAATTCGATGGGCAGGATAAACGCCATATGTTCGCAGCGCTCGCGGAAATGGTCGAGCGCGTGGACGACGAAGGCCTCGCCCATGTTGTCGACGTCGCCGATTTTTCCGTAAGGCGGATTGCAGAATATCGAGACGCCTCGGTCGCCCGGGTCGAACGGGAACGAGGTCAGCTTGAGGAAATTCGCTCGGCGGAAACCGTGGCGCTCATGCCGGCCCGGGCGGTCGACGATGTCGGTCCCGAACGTGATGAATTTCCGTTTTCGCGCGACGTTGAGCGTCGTTCCTATGCCGCATGACGGGTCATAAATCACGCTCCCGCCGAGGTCGACGCTGGCGAAAACTTGCTCGGCAACACTCGGCGGTTCAATGAACCATTGCTCGGCATCCTTAGGATATTTGACAGCCGCGCGCCGTGTCACGCGGGCTTTTCCCAAAGGCGCAAGTCGACGAAATCGCCGGGAGTTAGCGCGATGCCATCGCGGCGCGCGGCGGCGATAACCTCGCCGTGATACTCGCCCGGGATATGTCCGTTATCGAGCCATCTCGCGGTCGTCGAATGCGTGCGGCTGAGCGCGCGGGCGAAATTGCCGTTTCTTCCCCATTTGCCGATTATTTTCACGGCGGGGAGGTTCCGGTCATAACGCGCCGGGAGCATGTTTTTGAGCTGCATTGAATTATCCTTGACTATGAAGTCCGCGACCCGACGCATAGCGCGGCGACTTGCGACGCGCAATGCGTAATTATCGCTTGAGGTTTCGACGCGGCTCGCGTAAGACCGAGTCGTCAAGGCAACAAAAAGGACTGTCTCTCATGAGTGTGACCATCCCCTCGATTGAGGAAACATTTATCCCGATGCTCGGCCGGATGCGCGTCGTCGACAAGCGCGACGAGCCCGGTCGCGGTCCTCGCGGCTTTGTCGTGATGCTCAGGCCGCTCGGCGTTCCCGATACTGAGGAATTCGAGGTCGAGCTCGCGTCGTTTCAATATCGACCGCACGCGCAAGGCATGGCGGCAATCCCTGAGATGGTTGACGCGCTCATCAAAAGCGGCCTCGCCGTTAAAGCATTCATGGCGCGAGACGTCGGCCGAGCTCATCCTACCGAGGCGGACATCGCTGCCGAGGCTATCTTTCAAACCATAGTGAAGGCCGAAACCTATGAATATTAATCTCGCTTGGGCGCTCGCCGGGCAAGCCATCTCCCACAAGCTCAACATGCAACCGCTCCCGCGCGGGACGAGTGAGGCCGAGGTCGGCCGCTGGCGCCTCGTCATCAACAATTCGAGCCTCGAGATGGTGCATAGCGCGCCGCCGAAACGCGACATCTCGCTCCCCATGATGGAGATTTATTGCGAGCATCTCGACTATCTTTCGTTCGGCCTCCTCGGCCCGGCCGCCGGCATGATCGGCGGATATAGCGAGGAGCAATTCATCGCCGACATGGTCGAATATTTACCGACGGACGCGCTCGAACCGTGGCGCGACGAAATCGAGCTCAGAAAGGAAACGAAGCAATGAGGATTATCCGGCTCCAAAGCGAGGGATTTAAGCGTCTCCTCGCCGTCGACATCACGCCCGAGGGGGACTTAGTCGAGGTCCGAGGCCAGAACGGAAACGGCAAGAGCTCGGTCCTCGATTCGATCCTCGCCGCGCTCGGCGGCAAGGCCGTCGCTCCCGAGAAGCCGGTCCGCGAGGGCGAGGAGGCGGCGGTCATCCGCCTCGAGCTCGGCGAGGGCAAGGTCGGCGAGCTCGTCGTCACGCGCTACTTTACCGCGCACGGAACGACGAGCCTCAAGGTCACGACGCCCGACGGCGCCAGCTATGGCAGCGCTCAGACGACGCTCGATAATCTCGTCGGTCATATCTCGTTCGACCCGCTCAAATTCCGCGACCTCAAGCCCGAGGAGCAAGCCGAGGAGCTTCGCCGCCTCGTCGATATCGTTGATCCTGAGACCGGCGAGGAGATTGACCTTGCGGCCCTTGAGGCGGCGAACAAGGTCGATTTCGACGCTCGGCGCGATGTTAACCGCGCCGGGAACGAGCTCGCGGCGCGCATCAAGGCGCTCGGCGGGTCGGCATTCATTCCCGAGGATGCGCCCGACCGGGATGCTATCGTCGCCGCCATGTCGAACGCTGGCGAGACGAACTCTAAAATTGCGGACGAGGCGCGGCGCCGCGAGATATTCATCCGCGAGCGCGATGAGGCGGCGACCGCTGCCTATGAACTCGGACAAGAGATTGAGGAGGTTCGCAAGCGCCTTGGCATTCTCGAGGCTCGCGCCGAAAAGGCATCGCGAGACGCTCACAATATGAGCGAGGATATCTCGGCATGGCCCGAGCTCGACCCGCGCGTCGACACAGTCGCACTCGCCGAACAGCTCGCCGAGGCGGATCGAATCGAGGCCAATCGTCGCCACAATGCAACCCGAGCGGCGCTCATGACCGAATTCGACGAGCTCGGCGCGCGAAGCAAGGCGCTAACTGCTGCCATGAAAGAGCGCGACGCGACCCGGGCAAAAGCCATCGCGGCGGTCAAGATGCCCGTCGAGGGTCTCGAGCTGCGCGCGGACGACGAGGGCAATCTCTCGGTTTATTTCGGCGGCGTGCCGTTCTCTCATGCCTCGGACGCCGAGCGTATGCGGGTCTCGGTCGCGGTCGCGATGGCGGCCAATCCCGAGCTGCGCGTCATCCGGCTCAAAGACGCATCTCTCCTCGACAAGAAAGCCATCGAGATTTTGCGCGAGATGGCGACCGATAACGATTTCCAAGTTTGGGCGGAATTCGTCGGCGACGAGGGGTCGGGCATCATTATGGAGGCGGGCGAGGTGCGCGGCGCCGAGAAGCCCGAGCCGCTTCCCAAGCCTAAACAGCGCAAGGCGGCCGAGGATGGCGTCGAGAGCGAGGAGGTGACCGGCGGACCGGGCGCCGAGGTGAGCGATGATGGCCGCGCGGGGATCAAGGCAGGACCGACGACGCTATTCGAGCGCATGGCCGAGACCGCCACGCCCAAGCCGCGCCCTCAGCGCATGACCGAATTTGTGACCAAGCCTAAAGGGGAATGACCATGTCGAACGATACCGGCTCAAACGAACAGCTCGCCGAGGACCTCGGTCTCGAGAGCTTCACTAAACCGGACGCTCCCAAGCGGCCCGACCTCGAGGACCCGCGCGTCGGCTTCTTCTCCGATATGGACGATGAGACATATTTCGGCGACCCTATCGAGGAGGGCTCGCTCTCGAACAGCGGCATTAAAATCCTCATCGACGAGACGCCGCTCGATTTCGCTTATCAGGCGCCGCGCATCAACCCGGCGGCGCAAGCGAAAGTCCTCGAGACCGTCGCCGGCCGTCGCGGCGACGTCGTCCATCAATTGGCGCTAGGCAAGGGCAAAGGCTATGCCGTCGGCGATTTCAAAGACTGGCGGACCAAGGTCGCCGGCGAATTTAAGGCCGAGGCGCTCGAGCGCGGCGAGACGCCAATCCTCCTCAAGCAATTCGAGGAGGCCGAGGTCATGGCCGAGGTCGTCAAAGAGCGCATCGTCGAGATATGCGAGGGCGAGCCGTATCAAACCGAGGTCGCCATCATATGGCGCGAGGAGACGCCGCATGGTGATATCTATATGCGCGGGCGCCTCGATGTATGGTGTCCCTCAAAGCTCCTCATCCTCGACCCGAAAATCACCGCGCTCCTCGGCAACGGGCGGCCCGGCGAGGAAAAGGTCGGCCGCCATATGGTCAGCATGGGATGGGACCGGCAAGCGGCGCTCTATTCGCGCGGCGTCGGCCGCCTCATCCCTGAGGCCGAGGGCCGCGTCAAATTCGGCAATCTGCTCATCAAGCCCGAGGAGCCGTTTACCTCGCGCCTCTTGTGGCCGAGCGTCACGGCGAAGCGGACCGCGCTCTATCAATGCCGCGAGCCGATGCTCAAATTCGCCGAGTGCATGAAAGAGGGCCGTTGGCCGAGCTATCCGCAAGAGGGTGAAATCCTCGAGCTCCCGACATGGGAAGAAAAGCGGCGCATCGACGTCGAGACGGGAGGCGTCCAGTGAGCGAGTTTGAGGCCAAGACTCCTAAGCTCGACCTCATGCCGCTGAGCATCGGTCTCGCCGGCCCGCCGGGCGGCGGAAAGACCAAGTCGGCCTTGCGGCTGGCGCGCGGCATGCAACGCGTCCGGCCCGGTCCAATCGTCGTTATCGATAGCGAGAGCAAGCGCGCGGTTCGATATCACCTCGGCCCGCACAATCCCGACGGCTATGAATTCTTGCACGTCGACCTAAAACCGCCGTTCGAGCCCGAGCGCATCCTCAACGCCATCAAAGCGCAGCTCCCGCTCGAGCCCGCTTGCATCATCGTGGATTCGCTGAGCGACGAGCATGAGGGTCCCGGCGGATATCTCGAGATGCATGACGACGACATTCCGAAATCTGGCGGGAATGAATGGGCGGCGTGGAAGCGGCCGAGCCGGTCGCGCAAAAAGCTCATCGCCGGGTTTCAACAAATCACGGTGCCGCTCATCTTCACATTCCGCGCTCGGGAAAAGACGAAGCAAGAGGGGCGGAAAATCATTAACATCGGATATCAACCAGTGGCGCCGGCCGAGATACTCTATGCGCTGGATTTGTCCTGTCTCCTCCCCCTCGGCGCGCACGGCGCAGCGGTTTGGACATCGCAAAAGGGGACCGAGAATTTCAACCTCAAGACGGTCGAATTTTTGGCGCGTCACCTCAAAAACGGCGCCGTCTTGAATGAGGACCTCGGCGAAGAATTCGCGCGATGGGCGCTCGGGACGGCGGCGCCGCCGCGCGCTGGCGAAAAGGCGCCGCGAACTGACGAGGAGATGGTCGACGACTATGTCTCGGCGGTCAATCGCGCTGGAAAGGTCGACGGTATCGACGACCTCAAAGACGGCGTCGCGGCGCTCATGAAATTGCAGCAATCCGCCGCCGCGCAAGCGCTGCTCGAGCGCCTCAGGGGGCGCGACGAATTAGTCCTCGTCGAGCGCATGACGAGCGCCAACGGCAAGCGCTATGCCGAGCTTACCGCTCGCGAGGAGGTCGAGGACGAAAAGGCCGATGAGGATTTCCCGGCCGCAATTGAGGAGGAGAGCGAGGATGCCTAGGCAATTTGCGGGATGCCGCTTCATCATCAACGGCAAGCCGGGAGGCCGGGCATGACGCCGGAGCGCAAGGCCGCGATCGTCAACCACATCGCCCATGGTTTCGGCGAGGCCCCGGACAAGATCACGCTCGAATGCGTCGCCTGTCAGCGCAAGGTGACCGTCACCTATTCGAGCGCGGCCGAAATCGCCAAGCTGTGCGAAAGCGTCCGCTGCACCGATTGCAAAAAGGCGGTGGCGGCATGATCCGGGGCGAGGACGTGCGCAAGGCGCTTCACGACGTCAGCCTCGAACCCGGGGCGACCGCTGACGAAAAGCACCGGCTCGGGCACCTGACCTATTACCTGACCGCGGCGACCGCGCAGGACATAGCCGATCGCCTGAACGGCATGTCGGTGCTGACGGCCGAGGACGATCTGCCCGGCGACCTGATGTATCTGGCGTCGATCCTGACCGCCCATCAGGCCAAGTTCCCGGTGCCCGATCATATCCCCGCCAAGGTGCGGATGCTCCACCGGACGGCCGAGCGGCTGATCTCCGATCGCGCCGCCCTGCAATCGGCCCGCGACCGGATCGTGGACATGCTCAAAGGCGATGACGGTCAGGCATGGAAAGAAGCCGAGAAAGCCCTGCCCGCGATCGAAAAGGCCCTCAAGCAATGACCCGGGCCAAGGCCATCGCCGACCGCGTGAGCGAGCGCGCCGCCGCCGTCGGTCAAGCCTATCGATTGTTCAAGGGGAAAGCATCATGAGCGACGACCCGCGCGACAAGCCGCAATATCTGTTCACCTTCGGCCCGATTTCGCATCTCCGCGTGGGGTGCGTCTGGACCCTCGATATCGGCAAGTTCGGCCTTGTCGGCATCGGCTGGCGCGTGCGCTGGCGGTGGATCGCATGAACCGCCTCCAGATGGCCGCCCTGTCGGGGACGGCCACGATCGTCGCCGCGCTGGCGAACGGGACGGAGTCATGGTTCGGCATCGGCCTCGCCGCGCTGTTCGGCTTCGCCGGGGGCCACCATGAGCGGTGAGCGGCCCCTGTCGCCCGCCTGCATGAAGTGCGAGGCCGTCACTGGAAATGCGACGTGCTTTCCCGGCCCTTGCGTGTTCTTCCACGAACGCAACACGCCGGGGACGAGGGCGCGGCCGAGAAACTCAAGCTCCGAACGCGGACCGCGATGATGGCTTTCCAGCATGAATGCGCGACGGGCGAGCGCCTCAAATAACGAGGGCCGGGCAACATAGCCGCCCAGCCCTCTCTCTTTCGCCGTCGCATCCCCGAGCGGCAAGGGCGATGGCCCCTCAGTTATTTCTCAGCCGCTCGAGCGAGCTTTTCCTGCAAACGAGCATGGCCCTCGTCGTTGTCGGCCTGAATGTCGGCGAGCGCCTCTTTGAGCTCGTCCTGTTGCGCCGGCGTCTTGTCGGCGATGAGGAGCTTAAAACGCTCGATGAAAATCTCGCTCGCCGCGACCGCCGGGCCAACCATCGGGAGGAGCTTGAGGATATCGGTAAAGCCGAATTTCATGGCCGTCCTCCCTTCACGGTCGCGAGGAGCGACCCGATAAGCGTTCGAGCGTCCTCGAGGGCAATCGCATAGGTCGTCGCGTTGCCGAGGCTATAGGCGGTCCGAGCGAGCTCGAGCTTGCCATATGCTTGATTGTCGAGCGAGGCGACGCGGGTTGCGGTTGCGCCTTTGATGATGCCGGCATCGACGCCAATCTCGGCGAGCGTGCGCGCGGCCGAATAGGCGAGCTCGACGCCGAGGAGGCCTTTCTCGTCGAGGACGGTCTTGTCGGCGAGCTCAGACGGGGAGCCGGGCGGCGCGCCGAGCGCAGCACAACCGGACATAGCGGGAGCCGCGCACGCCATGAGCGCGGCGGCGATGAAATACCCTCGGAAAAGACGCATTAATTTTCTCCCTACTTTACAACGGCGACGGAATTTGGCGCGGCCTCGGCCGTGGCGATGAGCTTTTGCTTGTTCGTGAACGTCCGATAAATGCCGTAAGCGAACGTCGCAGCGGCGATGACGTAAGCGACCGCGCTCTCGGTCGAGCCCTCAGGGATGATACCCTTTTCGACGAGGAGCGGCATCGCGACGATTAAGATGACGCGCAGCCCGGCGGCGATGGTTGCCGGGAGAACGGTTCCGCTTACCTCGATAGTCTTGTCGGCTTGAGCCATGTTATTTCCCCTTTAGGAGTGCGGCCCAAGTTTTCGGCCCGACATGGCCGTCGACGATGAGCCCGTTCGCCGATTGGAAGGCTTGGACAGCGGCCTCGGTCTTTGAGCCGAAATCGCCGTCGACCGCCGAGACTTTGAAACCGAGGAGCTTTTGCAACTCTTTGACCGAATTCCCGCGCGAGCCCTTGAAAAGCATATCGCGCTTGGGATTGACGAGCGCCGGCGGGATGACGAGCTTTGCGCTCGGGTCGGCGAGGACCTCAGCGACGTCGCGGCGAAAGTCCGTCATGTCAAAGGTCGGATCAATCTTGCGCCCACGCGGGAGAGCGAACTCTTTGTGACCGCAAACGCCGAGCTCGTCTTTGCCGAGATGGCGAAGGATGGCCGCCACGCCGCGCACATAGCTCGATAGTTGCGTCGTCGGCCAAGGGTCGACGCCGTTGCCAGCGTTCGCCGCCTCGATGCCGATAGTATCGCTGTTATCGGTCGCGCCGTGCCAGCTCCCGCGTCCGGCATGGTTGCATTTGCCGGCCGCGAGGAGGTGCCATGTCCCGTCGCGCGGGAGAAAGACTTGCGAGAGCGGCCCGGCAAGGTCCGGCCGACCGTTGAGGATGAGATTGATGAGACCCTCGTCGCTGCCCGGCCCGGTGTGATGCGCGACGACCGCGTCGATGGTTCCGACATCGCCTCGGCCTCGGTCTTTCCATCCGTCATGCTCGATCACGGTGAGACCGGCCGCGCGCAATACGTCCGCGAGCCAAACGAGCTTATAGGCCATGCAATATCTCCCGATGCTGAGGCGCCGTCATAACGCGCCCCGCGTCGCTTGTCATCCCTCGGGCTTTTCTGGCGCCGGGAGGCCGAGCGCCGCCTTGATGCCGGCCATGATGCGCGAGCCGACGAGCTCGACCGTGAGGAGCCCGCTCGTCCCGATGCCGACGCCCCATGCGGTCGCCATGCCGACGCCGAGCGGCGTCCCGTCGCCGACGAGGGGAAATTCGCCGATGACGATGAGAAACAGGATGAGGCCGAGGAGGACGGTGAGCGCGCGCTCTTGCCCGAGGGTGAGTTTGCGCGACGATTTCGGGGCGATATACCTCGAAAGGATTAGGCCGACGAGCGCCAGAAAGAGCGCGGCAATGGGGAGCCTAAGACCAAAAACCTCAACGATGGCCGGCCCAATAGACGGCGCGGTTATCGCCATCCCTATGAGCCCTCCCTTCGTCATTTCCAAATCGCGAGGCCCGCCGCCAAGACCATGACTAATAGGATCATTCGCACATTTTCGCCAAGTTTTTCCGCTTGTGACATCACGACGAAAAGATTGCGCTCACGCGGTCCCGGCGCCGGAAAATCATGCATCTTGTGAGGCATGGCGCTTGAGAGGTACGCGGGGCCGGGGACGCGCTGAAACTGATCGGCGCGCACGCAAACGAGGAGGCCAGCGAGCAACGGGAAGGCCGCGAGACCATCGCCTAGCCTGTCGATTGTCAGCGCCGTCTCGAGCGTCCTCGAGCCCGCCTCTCCCCATATGATGAGGACCATGACGTCGGGCGCCTCGGCGACGACATAAGCGAGCAAGAAAAGCGCGATAGCAATTCGGTATAGTCCGACATCGGGGTCGGCGCGCCACGGCTCATCGTGCATCTGCGCGCCGATTTGAAAGAGCTTTCGGATGGCGAGCGATGTCGTCGTGAATAGCGAGAAAAGCGCAAAGCCATAGGCGGCCCGGTTGCCCGAGAACGATATCGGAATCGAGGGGTCGGTCGATGAATGCTCACCGGCGAATATGAGGTCGGTTACGTCGGGAAAGAATAGAACCGACGCGACGAGCAAGCACATAGCGAAACCGAGCGCCATCAAGATATGTCGATGATGAGGGCTCATGTCCAATCTCTCGCTTTGAGTGACCATCGAGTTATCCCGACCGAGCGGCGCTCGTATTTCTCGAGCCGTTGAAAGAGGCTATAATGCAAACGCGCGTCGAGGTCGTTCGTAACAGCCGGGTCCTCGCAAATGATGACCGGGCTCGAGGTGCCGACCTTTCGCAGCATGTCGAACAGCGCCTCACGCTCCTCGTCATTGAGGTCGCCGAATGTCCAATCATAGGAGGGGACAATCGCGCCGGGATCGATGCCGAAACCGCCGGCTCGATTCGCCGTGACGCTGCTCATGTCCTCGAGGCCGCGCCCGGCTCCCCATTCGTGACCATATTCCGAGGTGAAACGCTCGCACGCCGCTGCGATGCCGACCTCGAAACCGTCGGCGAGCGTCGCGCTGAGGCGGATATAGCGCAAGCTCACCGGCGCGAACTCGAGGAGATATTGACGCGGCGAGACGGCGGTCCGCTTGGGAGCGACGACGATGTTGCCATAAGAGGTCGTCGTATAGCTGGCGGCGCCGCCAGTGACCGCAAACGTCGTCGTCCCGCTCACGCCGCCGAGATAAATCGCGCCGACCATTTGAGCGGCGCCGAGGTCGATGTCGATTGTTCGCGCGCCGGCGCCGTTGGAATAGGCGACCTCTTTCGGGTCCCATGTCGCCATGCGCGTTGGATTGGTCATGTTGCCGGCTATCGTGCCAGCGAGCCACCGCGAGACCGAGAGGAGCCCCATCAACCAATCCCCGCGACGACGATAAGGTCGGTGTGACCGTCGGCGCGCTCGTCGAATCCGATGACAAACGCGACCTTGCCGGCCGCATATCCGAGCTTATCGCAAACGATGGTGACCGCCTTGAGGAATAGGTCTTTGCGGTTCCCGGCGACCGTTACGACGTCCTCGCCGTTCGGTCCCTTGAGAAATGCCGCTTGCCGCCCGGCCTCGTCGCCGGCGTCGTCCGCGAAATAGAGAGGGGAGATGGTCTCGCTCTCGACGGCCCGGTCGCCCCATACTACCGCGCTCGGGCTGGCGGCGACGGCAAAGAGCGCCTCGCTTTTGAGATACTCGGCAACCGTTATCGGGACATTGTCGGCCATCGTTTCCCTCGACGTTCGGCATCATCGCCGAGTGCGGCTTACACGACTTAACCGAGCTTCGCTATGGCCGCCTCAACCGCGACGAGGCGCTCCTCGAGGGCTTTCGACCGTAGCGCCAGCGCAGCGAGGAGAAACAAGGTGAGCTGATCGATGCGAAACCCGTATCGGTCGCCCTTTTCGACGGTGACTCTCGTCTTGCCGGTGTCGACGCGCTCGGAGACTGTCTCATAATAGACCTCATCGGAAATGACGATGAGAGGCTTTTCTGTCGCCGGGTCGATGACCTTGCTCTCCCGCTCGGTTTGCCGCGTGCGCCGAACCTTGCGCTCGACGTCTTTCATGATCGGTTCGACTTGCTCGTCCCATGCGTCATAGCAAAGGAATGCGTAGGGGGTCTTTCCCGGCTTCCCTTTCTTGATGGGGTCGACGAGCTTCTCCTCGGCCATGATCGCCCATATGCGCTGCGCTCGAGCGCCGAAATGCTCGCGCGCGTCGTCTTTGCTGTCTGCTTTGCGCTCGACGTCGGCTTTCCAGTTATAAAAGCCGAGCTCCTCATAAATCCGCAACGCCGCGCGCATCTCGGCATCGGTGAGGCCGTCGCGAAGCCAGTTTTTATCGCGCTCGTCCGACGTGTTTATCGTGCCTGTTCCGGCATAGACAACGCTTGCGCGACCCGCCGCCGTGCCGAGTGAATAGCTGTTGTCGGTTACTCCATAGAAATGCCCGGCCGCCGTAATCCCCCAACGCTCAACGGCGTTGGTTCCGAACGTCATGTCGGCGTTCATTTCGTTGATTTGATAGAATTTATCGGACGCGCCGCCATACCCGATGTAACATTTGCGCCCGGTCGGGTCATGGATCGAAACAAAGCCGCTTCCCGAACCTCGCACTGTCGTCGTCTCAAAGCGAGCGATTTCAGCGGTCGATTTTGCGTGGAAACGGACAAGGGGGGAGACTCCGAGGCCAAAACCGCCGCCAGATGTCAAGCGGGCATATTCTGTGTTGCCGTTAGTCTGAAAAATCAAATCCGAGCCGCCGAGGATAAGCGGCTGAAACGACACGCCGAGAGTGTGGTCGACGCCGCGAATCGCCATCCCTGCCGCCGATGCCTCGACGCGGATGCCCTTTGATGTCCCCGATAGTCCGAGCGGATAGCTCGCCCCATCGGCAACTTTCGGATGCAGCAAAGCGACCGGCGAGGCATTGGCGATTCCAACTCGGCCGTTAGTGTCGATGCTGAGCGCTTCCACTCCGCCCAAACTGATACGTAAAGAATTGTCGCCAGCCGTGCCTGAGCCGCCAACGCGCCACGTCCCGACGGCTGTTCTCACAAATGAAATTGCCGGGAATTGGGCGCCGGCAAGCTCAATCGAGCCATCGCCGTTAAAAACGCCGCCCGCATTTTTCCAAATGAACGACGAGCGCAGCGAATAGCCGCCAGCGTTCGGGCCGGTTCCTGCCGGCAAGCGGTCGCCCGCCGCTGGCGCTGCGATGAGGCCAATGTCGGGACCATATAATTCGCCGGCCATGTCGTCTCTCTCCTAAAGGCCTCGAGGCGCCCGGTTGAGCGCCTCGAGCATTGTCAATCGCAGGGATCGCCGTTCGGCTTGGGACCCGGGCCGCATTCGACCATAGGGCCGGGGCCGGGCTGCGGATGCGGGGTTTGCTGGCAAGCTGCCAGCGCTAACAGTGCGAGTGCGACAAAGGCTTTCATCTCGGTTTCTCCCTCGGTTTAGGACTTGGAGCTTGTCGCCCCGCCGCTCGTCGGGGTCAAGGTTCCCGAGCCGCTCGTCAATTTGCCGACGAGGCGGACGGGATAGGTGCCGGTCGCGAGCCCGGTCTTAGTCCATTCGGCGACCATATCGCCCTCAACATATTCGACCGGCGAGAGGAGCTTTTGCGCGGTCCCGCCGACCTTGTCCGTATAGCCGCCATTATTCATGTCGGCCCAAACGCTGCCGGTGTAATATTCGGCCTTGCAAGTCATGGTGAGCGAGCTCGTCGCGGCGTTGCGATAGTAGAAATTCGCGTTGAGCTTGAGCGTCTGTCCCGAGGTGATGGCGACATCGAGGACCGGGTCGCCGCCATCTTGGCTTGTGAGGACGACATAGCTCGTCGTATTGACGGCCTCTAGCGAGCTGTCCGTCCCGCCCGACGTCCCGTTATCGACCGGCGGCGCATCATCGACCGTATTAACTTGAGTTATATAGGTCCCGACCGCGACGCCGCTCACGCTCACCGATAGCTGAAACGTCCCGGCGCCGGTGATGGTGTTAGCGAGCGTCACGTCGCCTTTGCTCGCGCTCCCATTGGTATTGTTGACGGTGACCTTGCCAGCGAGGCCGCCCGTTCCTGTTACCGAATAGGAAACAGCATTGTCGGTGCGATAGTCGACGCCGCCGCGCGTCACGCTCGGCCTGAGGTCGATGGGGAGCTGATCGGCCTTCACCGCGCCCGCCGAGGTCCGATAGATGTTGAGCGTCGCCGGCGGGACAACGATGACTTGAGCGGCGGCGGTGAGGTCGACGAGCGGGTCGCCCCATGTCGAGCCATTCCAGCGCCTCAGCGCGCCGGTCGAGGCCTTGAACCATAGGTCGCCTACGCCCTCGGCCGTCGGGGTGCTCTCGGAGATGAATGTCGCGACCTTGCCATCGGCGGTCGCCTGAGCGCCGGCGGCATCGAGGAGCGCTTGCCCGATACTCGCGTCTTGCACGGCGCCCCATGCTGAGCCGCTCCATCGATATTGTTTATTTCCGTCGTCGCTGTCGAACCAAAGGTCGCCGATGCCCTCGGCAACCGGCGGCGAGGCCTGAATAAAGGATTGAACCTTGCCGTCGGCCGTCGCCTGAGCATCGAGCGCCAGCGCCTCGACCGCGTCGAGCGCGAGATTTACGATAATCAGGCCGTTTGTGATTTCGTCCTTTACCGGCTGATCGGCGCTCGGCGTCCACGTCATGGTGAGCGGGACGCCGTTGATGGTGAGGATATTGCCGGCGATGGCGAGCTGAATCGGGTCGCGGCGGCGCCAATAGCGCGCCTCGGCGTCCTGCCATAGCTGCCCGGGCGAGCTGGCGGCGAAGCTCGGCGCCGTGTCTTGCACGAAAAACCCGAGCGCGGCGGCCTGAGACAGCTCGCTCTCGGAATGAACGCGGTGATTGCGGCGATATCCGACCCGGCGGCGCAAGAGCGGGCGATAGGCGCGCGTCCGGCTGGCATCGACCGCCTTCACGGTCTCGACCGGCGCCGAGAATGAAATCTGACTGAGCGTTATCGCGCCGGCGGCATCGGCGAACCATGCCAGCGAACAGCCGCGACATAGTCGGTCGAGGCCTTGAGCGACGGTCTCGCTCGGATTGTCAAAATGAATTCCAGCCTCGCCCGGCCGCCAGCCATCGGCCGTCGCGATATTCGAGACCGTGAGGGCACTCCTCGTCGCTATTACGCGTTGAGCGAGGCTCCCGAGGGTCTCGACATAGCCCGCGCCGACCTCGCCCCTGATATCGGCCGTGAGAGGCCCGACGGGGCGAGTCCACCATCGGACGAGGTTGATGCTCGGCGCAACCGCGCAACCGCCCTCCTCGACCGCTGCGGCCTCGAGAGCGGTCACGGTCGCGGCAAAGGTCCCCGCCCATGCGACGAGCGTCCTCGAGCTCGCCGAGCGGCCGATGTCCTTGACGTCGTCGAACGCTTGAATCGGAAACGCCGGGTCGCCGCCTTCGTAAAGGTTCGTTGCCTCTTTGAAGATGCGAAGCTCGACATTCGAGACCCGGCCGAATGAGCGGCGCTTTGTGCGCTCGGCCGTGAGTGCATCGCCCTCGATGCCGCCTGTCCCGAGAAAGCGGTCCGAGGCGACCGGCTTGTCGAGGTCGCCGGATGCATCGCGAACCTTGAGGATCAAGGTTGCCCCTCGCGCCGCTTGGTCCTCGACCGTCCCCTTGATGAGCATCGTCCACGTCGGGACCGCGAGCGAATCGTCGCCGACGCGGACCTCGATGTCGCAACCGTTCCACAAGAGCCCGGCGACCGCGTTGAAATCGGCGAGCTTGGCGGGCGAAAACTCGAGCGTCCCGAATGACGGGCGAGCGCCGCCGGCAAAGCCGTTTTCGTCGAAATCGATGCGAGCGGAAAAGCGCGGCTCAGCGACGACGCCGGCGCGCCAGTCGTTCCGGCTGCGCCAGCGATAGGCCTTCGACCCGCCGCCCGCGAGCGCGACCGAGACATCGGCGCCGGTGACCGGGTCCCAAGCCGTCGCCTCGATTAGAACCGTCCGCGCCATCAATAGACCTCGATAGCGTTGCGCCGAGTGTCAAAGTAACCGGCGACCGTCGCATCGCCGCGCGGTGTATAGCCGCCGCCGGCATCGCCGCCCATGAGCCCTATGAGCGTATCGAGGCGCCCGTTTGTGCCGGATAGGAGGTCATTCGTCTCGTTCGCAAGGTCGAGCCCGGCCTTCGTCGCCTCGGCCGCTTCTCGAATTCGGCGCTCCTCCTCTTTTATGATGCGCTCGGCGGTCGAGCGCGCCTCAGCCAAGTCGGCCGCGAACTCAGGCCCGGCCGTGCCGAATGCATTGCGCGAGGTGTCGACGAGCTGGCGATTGAGGTCGGCGAGGCGATTGCCGGCGCCGTCCACGCCGGCGGCGACGTCGGCTTTCGCGTCCTCGATTTCCTTTCGGATAGCAGCGCGCCGGTCGACGGCCGAGCCCTCGAACAGCGAACCATAATTCAAATCATCGAGGAGAGACTTGAGCCCGCCGACGCTGCGCTCGATGGCCTCGTCGATGATGGCCTCGCGTTCCTTCGCGTTGATCTGTTCGACTTTGTTGAGGTCGAGACCATATTTGCGCGCCAGCTCGACGCGCTCTTTCGCGGTCGCGAGGAAACTGTCGAACAGCCCGGCGAGCGGGTCGCCGAGGCGCCGGATTTGGAGCTCGAGGTCTTTCACCTTGAGAGCCTCGGCGACCGCCTTGTCGATATCGCTGTTCGAGCGCAACGCCGCCGCGACCGCCGGCGAGATGCCCTTGATTGCGCCGTCGGCGATGGCGTCGGCAATCGCATAGGCCATCGCAGCGGCTTGGTCGTCGCCGAAATCCTTGACGTCGCCGCCCTTGAGCTTCCCGGTCTTGCCCGAGGCTGAGACGCGGATGCTTTTATCATAGGTCCCGATTGAGACCTTGAACGCGCCGAGCTCAGCATCGAGCGCGTCCGCGATGTTGCGAAGGCCGTCGGTTACGCCGCCGGCGAGCGTCGTCGCGCCTTCGACCCGACCCTTGCCGCGACCGCTCGCCGAGATGCTGTCGACGCCGCTAATCGAGGCGGTTCCATACTTGGTCTTTTTGAATAGGCCGCCGATGAGGCCGCCGACGATTGAGCCGATGATTTCGCCGCCCGGGATGGGAAGGAACGAGCCGGCCGCGCCGCCGATTTGCGCGCCGAGCTTGCTATTTTTAATCCCAAGCATGTTGCCGATGCCCGAGACCATCGTCCCGGTCGCCGCGCCCTTGCCGGCCTTGTCGAGAGCGCTCGAGAGACCCTCGGGCAAATCCTTAATGCCCTTGAGCGCGCCGATGATGCCGCCGGGAATGCCGCCGGTGAGCGCGCCAGTGATGCCGCCGGAAACGACGCCGTCGAGACCGGAAAAGAATTTCGTCCCGAGCAAGCTGTCGAGCCCGTCGAGGAGCGGGCGCGTGAGACGCCGCGACATCTCCTCGAAATAGCGCTCGGGAGTGAGGCCGTTGACGCCGCCCTTAATCGCCGTGACGACGATTTCCCCATCGGCCGACGGGGTCCCGGTCCCGCCCGCCGCCTTACCCTTGCCGAAATAGGCCGAGAAGCCCTTGAGGATGCCGGCGGCGCTCGTCGAGCCGGGGAGGCCGCCAATGCCGAGACCGCCGCCGCTCGAGGCGCCTTTCATGCGCGCGGCTTCGTCGAGGAGGACGTCGGCGAACTCGCCAGCGGCGCGCCCGGCGCGCTCGGTCTCGCCCGTCATGAGGTCGACGCTCGAGGAGATGGCCGTCTCCTCTTTCACCCACTTGTCAAAGTCGCGAAAAATGCCGCCGAACAATTGCTCGGTTAATACCTTGCCCTGCAAATTCTTGAATATCTGTTTGAAATTCGAGAGCTTGCCTTGTCCGCTGAGGATGGCCTCGACCTCGGCGCGAATCGAGCGCGACGCGCCGAGATAGGCGTCGAGGATTTCCTTTCGCGCGGCGAGGACCTCGGAGAGCTCGCGCTCGTTTCGGACCATCGCAATAATATCTTCTTTGCGCTGATCGCTGATCGGCCCGAGCTTCTCCTCGAGGCTATAGATTATTTGGAGCGCCTCGGCCTCGTCCTCGCGGTTCGCGGCGATGAGGCGGTCGATATTCATCCGGCGCTCGGATGCTTCCGCAAGGTCGGCAAACGGGCGGACGAGCGCGTCGGCAATGACGAGCTTCGCGGCTTGAGCCTCTTTGACCATCTCCTCCCAATTGATCGGCTGGCGGGTCCCGAGCTCGGCAATGAGCTTGTCGAGGTCGCGCGTCGCCTGAGCCGTTTGGTCGATGAGGCGAGGTTGTTCGTCGAAACGCTCGCTTACCCGGCGAATGCTCTCGCCGGCGCTGTCGCCGAATTCCTTGAGCGCCGCCGCTGCCTTTTCGGCTTGCTCGGCGATTTTGACGTCGTCGATGAGGAATTTGCCGGTCGCGGGATTGACCGGCTTGCCGTTGACGAGAACCTCGTAATGGAGATGGTTTCCGGTCGAGCGGCCCGTAGAGCCGACGCTCCCGATGCGCTGCCCTTGCGTGACGCTCTCGCCCTCTTTGACGAACGAATTGTCGCTGAGGTGACCATAGCGGGTCTTTGTCCCGGCGCCGTGATTGATGACGACATATTTGCCGAGGCTCGAGGAGTAACCGATTGCCTCGACGACGCCGATTTGCGGGGCGCTAACAGCGGTTCCGCCGGGCGCGGCTAGGTCCACGCCGTTATGACGTTGAACCTTGCCGGTGACCGGGTTGCGGCGCGCGGCGCTGAGGCCGCTCGTCAGACGCGCGCCAGCAACCGGCGAGATGAAATTCGCGAGCTCGCCGGCCTTTTGCGTCTCTTTGTTGAGCTTTTTCTGTTCCCGCTCTTGTTCGCGGATGCTCTCGGCGTCCCTCTTTCGCGCGGCGAGGAGTGATGTCATCGCCAGCTTGTGCGCCTCGAGCGTGAGGAGCCCGTTAGATAGCTGAGCGTTGAGGAAAGCCTCGGCCGCCTCATAGCGCAGCGTCGACGCAGCGGCCTTGTCGGTCGCGGCCTCGGCCTCGCGGCGGATGATGGGGATTTCCCTGAGCCTGAGGATGCGCTCGAGCTCGTCGATTTGCGTCTGATTTTCGCCGAGCGCACGCGAGGCGTTGCTTTGCGCCACGTTCGCCGACGCACGCGCGCTCTCGCCGGCCGCGTTCGCCGCTGCGATGTTCGCGCGTTCCTGCTCGGCGGCGAGGAGCTTTCGCTCGGCGAGTGCTGCATCGAGGTTCGCTCTCGCGAGGTCCCGGGCCATCGAAATCTGTTGATAGCCGGTCTGTATCGATTGCTCGGCCTCTTTCGTCTGTTCGCGAATAGCCTTGGTCAGCTCTTGATGCGACATTCGTTGGAAATCGAGCGCGTCTTTGAGGTCCTCGCTGCCCTCAGTGCTCTTGCTCAGCGCGCTATAAAACAGCCCGAGGACCGTAATCGCGCCGATGATGACCGAGCCCGCCGGCGAGGCGAGGAACGTGATGACGCGGCCGAGGAGCGTCGCCTTTGTCGCGGTCCCGGCAAGCGAGCTCGCAAGCTGCCCGGCTTGCTGCCCGAAAACGACCATCGGGTTAATCCCGAGGGCGAGGCTTTGCGTGATGTCCTGAATTTGGAACGCGGTCGATGCATAGGCCGCGCGCTGAGCGCCGAGGCTTGAGAGCTGGCCTTGCATGGCGCGCGTATGGAGGAGCTCGGCTTGCGCCAATTCCTTTTTCGAGATGGCGCCGGTCGCCGCGAGGCGGGTCGCCTCCCTTAGCAGCTCGTTCGCGCGCTTCTGAGATGCATAGGCCGGATCGAGCGCCGACCGCACGGCATCGACGGCGGCGGCATGATCGCGCTCAGCCTTCGCCGCGTCTTTCGTAACGCGAGCGCTCTCTTTCGTCGTCTCGTTCGCGCGCTTCTCGGCTTGTGTGATGCCGTCGAGACTGCTCTCGACGCGCTGAGCCCCGCTCTCGACGCCCGTTGTGTCGAAATCGGCCACCATAGAGAGGTTAAAATCGGCGATGACCCTTGCTCCTCAGCCGCGTCGCCGGCTCCAAACGCCGAGCGCCTCCCGCTCGAGGGTCCGAATATCATCGAACAGCGCCGGTGTCATGGTTATCTCGGTCGCCCTCGAGGTCGGCTCTATCGCGTTGTAATCGATGCCGGTCCGAAAGAGCCCCGCCATGCCGGCGCCGGTCCATCGCCATTGCGTCGAGAGCGCGAAGAATAGCGCGACGCTGTCACGCATGTCCGGCCAGATAACGGCCCGCTCTTTCGTCGGCGCGTCATCTGTCCAGCGCAGCGCGGCGGGGTCGACGCCAAACTTGCGGCATTCGTCATCGAACTCGTCGTCGTCGGTTGAGAGAGAACGCCCGCTCGCCCATTCGCGAGCGAGCCGTTCTAGTTTTTTCGGCGCGTGTCCGCCTTGCCGGCGCATGCCGAAAGATATTCAGCCTCGAACGCCGAGACGAAACCGGCGACGGCAAGCATGCGGCGAGCCATGAGCGAGGAGAACGGGACCGAGGCGGCGCCGTCCTTAACGCGCGCCCAATCTTTCACGACGCGCATAAATCGGAGGAGCTCGACCTCGCGGCGGGTGAGCTGGCGCGGCTCGAATTCCTCGGCCGTCTTGATTTTGCCATCGGCGAGGTCGAGCTCGAGCGCGAGGGCTTGGCTGGCCTCATGGGAGATATCGCCCGACCGGACCTCGCCGTCGTCACGGTCGACGCCGACGAAGTCCCCGAATAGGTCGGTCAATTCCTCGCGGTCGAGGAGCTCGACATGCAAGTCGATGCGTTGCTCCTCCTCGACCGCGAGGGGGTTATCGGTCCGCTTGTCTTTCGCGTTTCGCTGAGGCGGTTTGAGCATCATCCATTTAACAGGAATCCAGACGCTCGGGCGGTCGGCGAAATCGAACGACATAGACAGTCCCCTTAGGTAGCGACGAAACGGACCTCGTCGTTACCGGAAACCGCGAGGGCTGTCACTGGCAAGGTCGCCATCAAGCAACCTTGCTCCTCGGAGAGCTCGACGTTGCCCGTAATCTGCAAAGCCGGATGCGTGATCGTGACAATATTGCCGGCCACGTTGCCATGCACAAGCGAGCTTGCCATCGTCGTCCCCGGGCGGATTTTGGTAAAATAGTTTTTCGTCGCGAGGTCGGGGAGCTCGATGACGATTTGGCCGTTCCATCCGCGATTGCGATATTTGACGCTGTCGATGGGACCGATGAGCGAGCGATATTGCAAATCGGCGTTGGCGTTCATGGTCATGCGGCGCAGCGGGACCTCGAACGTGTCGAGGAGAAACTCGGTATTTTCGGTGCTGGCGATGACCGGATTTGTAACGCCGGTGATGGTCTCGGCCGACGGGGTCGCCTCCTCGCCGAGCGCCGTCGGCGGGATGCCGAGGAGCGAATAGGTGAAAAACGGAATTTCATCATCCTCGACGGTGTAACCCATCGAAGCGCGCGCGCCGTTCGTCTTGAGCAAGAGGTTATCGATATAGGCCCAATGCGTGGCGCTCGGGATGACCGAGACCGGGTCGATGGTTGCCGAGGTCACGGCGACGACGGTCGGCGCAGTAAAGCCCGCATAGCGTGCGGCGGTCATCCACTGAGGAGCCGTCCCGGCCGCGCCCGAGCCGTGCATCTCGAACTCCCACGTCGCGCCGCGCTTGAAGCTCGACATAGCAACCGGGTCGGCGCCAAAATAGGCTTTCTCGAGCGAGCGGACCTTGCCCTCGGCGTCCATGAATTGCGGCTGATAGTTGCGCACGCGGAAGGCGTTGGCCGCCGTCGTCGGCGTCGAGTCCGTCCCCTCGGTCACCTCAGTCTTGAGGAGGATGACTTTCTTGTCCCATGCTTTGGTCATGGCTTAATTGCCCTTCGCTGCGGCGCCGGTGTCGGCGGCCTTGGTTTCGGTCTCGGCGGCCTTCGCCTCGGCGTCGGCCTTGGCCTTCGCTTCGCGCTCGGCGACATCGAGGCGAGCGACCCGCTCTTTCGCATCGACGATGAGCTCGTCGGGGATGAGCCCGTCGGGGTCGGACGTCTTACGCGCCTTCGCCAGCGCCTCGGCCCGCTTGCGGTGATTGAGCGGATAATCCCCGACAAACGTCGTCCCGGTTTCGGGGTCCGTTTTTGCGGGTGCGGTCATGTCATCATCGGCCATTTTGCTAGGCTCCTCAGGGTGAAATCGAGCCCGAAACTACGGCCGAGCGACCGCGCCGACAATGGTGAAACTCTAGGGGCCGGGCGGCGTCGGCTCGCGCACGCCGACGAGGTCCCATGTCGTTGTCATTATGACCTCGAACCATATCAGGCCGTCGGCAATCATGCGGACCGTGTAGCTCGAGGGCGAGAGGCCTATTTGCGCGCCGCCGGGCTTGAAACCAGTGAGGACCGCGACGATGGCCTTGCGCGCTTGCTCAGTCTCGTCCGCCTCGTCGCCGGCCGCGCGCTGCGCTTGAATGCATGAGAGGATTGAGATTTGCGAGGTCGCGCGCTGCCCTCGGCCGCCAGCCGCGTAACGGTTCGGCTCCCATGTCTCGCGCGCCATCATGACGAACGAGGCCGGCGGAACAAACGCGACCTCTCCCGCCATCACTTGCGAAACGTCCTGCAATGCCTCGACCGAGGTGAAATAGCCGAGCGTCCCGACCCGGTCTCGAATGTCTATGAGGTTGATGCCGAAATCGGTCTCGATGTTGAAATCGCTCACTTGAGAAGCTCCCTAAGATGCTCGAGCGCGACCTCTTTCATGTCGGTCCGGTCAACGTCGTCGATGCCGAGAAAAGCGCGCTTCGGTATATTTTGCTGCGCCGAGTGCGCGCGGACTTGGAATGTCTTAGGCGATGGCAGGGGGATGCCGAACGCTTGCGTTATCGTCCGGTCATGGGCCGGGATTTGGATAGTCCCTTGAAACCCGAATTGATGAACGTGCGCGTTGCGGACGCTCTCGCCGACGCCGTCGACGCCGACCTCGAACGCATGAGGATGCACGGCAAAGCGGATGCTCCCCTCGAGGATGCCCTTGTCGACGAGGATTTTGTTTTTGACCGGGCCGGACGCTCCGACCGCGCCGCTGATCTGGCGTTTCGTGATCGGCCAAGGGATGCCGAACGGACCGCGCCCGGTGTCGAACCGGGTCCGCGTCGAGGCCTCGATGAGCGCTCCCCATATGCCTAGGAGCTCCGAGGGGTCGGCGCCGAACTGGCGAATCCTCGAGAACAAGCCTTTAGCAACGCCGAGCCCCTTCGCTTGCAACCGGATAGGCGCGCGCGCCACTAGCGGCGCCAGTGCGCGATATGCTGCCCTGCCGGGATATCAAAGCCCGCCATGCTCTCCTCAGTGAATATAGGGCAATTGGCATCGCCTGAGGTTGCCGCCAGCGACCGGCCGCCAGTGCTTTGCTCTAAGATGCCGGTCGCTCCCGGGATGGCGAGCTTGCCGTCGCCGATGTCTTTGAGCTGCGCGCGCGCGATTTTGGCGTCGTCCGCGACCGAGTCCGGCCGATTATTCTTCCATAGGTTATAGCGAGCGATGACTTGCACGATGCCGCGAACGAACAGCGGAGGGCTCGCGAGCGGAATGAGATAGCGCCGGCCGATATAGCCGTTCGCCTCCTCCTCGGCCGCGTCGAGAGCCTCCTCGACCTTGGCGCTGTCGATGTCCCCGCCCGCAACCTCGGACGTTAGGAGCTTCGATTCACGCTCGCCAAAGCGGCGGACATATTCGTCGGCGGTCACATATTCAGCCATGCTTGAGCTCCCAAAAGAAAAGGCCGCCTCATCCTATAGACGAGACGGCCTTTCTTGTCGCGACCCTCGGAAGGGCTCTTATTTCTTCGCGGCGCGTGCCTCGATGATGGCGACCGCGATGTCGGTCTTGGTTCCCTTGGCCTCGACGCCATCCTTTGCCGCCAGCTTGGCGAGCTCGGCCTTGGCGATGAGGCGGTCGGCGTCCGTTTCCGGCTTGCTGGCATCGATGAGGTCCGTCGGAATAACGCCGCCGGCGTGATCCTTCGCGGCTTTCTCGAGACGCGCCGTGTCGACGGTCTCCTCGTCGGTCTTGCCGCCCTTGTCCGCAACCCGCTTTTTATCGGCGGCCTTGCGAGCTGCCTTGGCGCGGGTCTCAGCGGTCTCGTCCTCGCCATAAGGCGCCTCGAGCGTGCCGAAAACGTCGTCGCCGACCTCCTCGATGCGCCCGATTTTCAGGAGATACTCAGCGGTGAAAGCGTCGATGCCGGTGACGGCGCCGTCAAGCGGATAGCGCTTGCCGTCGATTTCGTCGCCATCGAACAGCGTGCGGAACTTGCGGTCTTTCGCGTTTTCTTCGTCGGCCATGATGGCTCTCCCTTAACCGAGAACGTTGCGGAAGAGATAGCCGCCGAACGGTGCGACGACTTTCTCGAGGAGGGACTTGCCCGAGCGAACGCGGACGCCGCCCCAAAGGCCCATTTCTGGGTCCGCGACCTCGCCCGAAACCTCGTCGCCCCACTGGAAAGTAAGAGCGAAGGCGGGGACGTCGACGTCGTCGACCATGCCGTCCGAGCCGGTGTCGGGGATATGGAGCAATGCGAAATGATTGCCCCAAATCTGGCCGGTCGTAACCGTCTGTCCGCGCTTGGACGTCTGCTTGAGCGTGTTGCCGACGACGATGCGTTCGACGCCGAGAGCACGAGCGAGCTCGGTATCGTCGAGCTTCTTGCCCTTGGCGAAATCGCCGCCGAGCGAGGCGCTGAGCGAGGCATGACGAGCGAGGGTCGTATGCACGGCCCGGCTCATGACCGCCGTGTTAGGCGGCAACATCATGCCGTTGCCGGCGTCCTCGATAATCTTGCCGACGTCGATTGCGCCCGTCCACGGTGCGCCGACCTCGTCCTCGGTCTGCGCGCCATAGTTGCCGGCCGTCTGCAACAGCGCCGCGACGCGAACCTCGCGAGCGAGCTGATTCTTGTCGACGACCTTTTTGAGCGCGCGGCTCTTGAGGTTCCACGGCAAGCGCTGAGCGGATGCCATCGCCTCATCGCGATACGGGACGGGATGGCTGAGGCCATAGTCCAGCGTCGCGCCGGTTGCTTCGCCGGCCTTCGAGTAAATCTCGTTCAGGCGGCCGAGGCGGTCGACTTGGTTGTCGACGACGTTGAAAACGTCCTCGAGGTCAAAGACGGGATAGCGGAATTCCGCCGTCTCGACGCGCACAAGCGGCGCAACGATGTCGGCGATGTAACCGCGACGACGGGCATTGATGCCCGAATAGTCGACCGCGAGCGCGATGAGCGCGGGGTCGGAAACGAAAGGTGCTTTAGCCACGGTCTAGTTACCCCTGCATAATGCCCGGTGCGATGAGCACCGAACCGATATCGTTGGCGACGCCGCTAACCTCGGCAAAGCCGATGATATAGACGTTCGCGCCGGCGGCGGGAGCTGCCACAACAGCCTTGCCGCCCGCGCCAGCCGTGAGAGGCTGGCCGCGCGTGACGTTGCCGCCATAGATGACGTCCTCGATATTGCCGATCATCGTCATCGAGGCGCGGTCCCCGACATCGCAGTCGATTTCGGCCTGAATTCCGACGAGGAACGCGGCGCCATCCGCTGCCGGGGTAACGGTCCCGTCGGCGGCGCCCCATTTGGCGATAGTGAGACGCGGAATTGCGAGCGCAGCGGTGTAACCCTTCTGCAACATTCCAGTGGTGCGGCCCATCGGCTTACTCCCCTTCTTCCTGAACGAGCTCGAGGGCGGCCTCGAACGTGAGCGACTTGTCGGCTTCCATGCGCTCGCGAGCGAGCTTGGTCATGACCTTGGCGTCTTTGGCGCTGTCGCCGGTTGCGGCGAATTCGCCCTTGCGAGCGGTGTCCGGCGAAATCTGGCGGTCACCCTTGGCCGGCTCGACGTCGGGACCCTTGAGCATGATCGCGAGGAGCTTGTCGCCCGCAAAGCCCTTGTCGTCGGCCGAGAACTCGAGCTCGGTTTCGCTGTCGAGTGCGCCGAAAACCAGCTCGAGCGCCGGAACATCGGCGGGGAGGATTTTCTTTGCGGCGAGGATGGTCGCGACGTGCGCCTTTGCCTTCGCCTTGTTCGCGGTTTCGACGCGAGCGTTAAACGCCGCAACGCTGTCCGCATGAGCCTTTTCGTCCGCCGCGAGCTTCTCAGCGCGAAGGCGAGCGGCTTCGATTTCTTCCGGTGTCATGGTCGGCTTTTCCTCTGCGATTGTGAGGACCGGCGTCGGTGCCTCGAAAATAACGGCCTCGGCGGGCGCTTCGTCGATGACGAGGTCGTCCGATGCATCGAACGAAAACGCTGCCTTGAGGGGCTTCATACCGGGAATTCCCGGCGCCGACGAGCCTAGAAATCCGAGATGACGCGGCGCCAGCTTGCCCGGCGTCGGATTGGCCTCATGGTCGGCGGGGAAAAACGCCATCGAGCGATTGATGAGCGAGTGATCGCGGATGCCATCGACGAGCTCGTCTTTGAGGCCGCTGAGCTTCGCGAAAAGCGCGTTGCCCTCGACCCGAAACCCGCGAATATTGCCGAGGCTCGGGCTGTCCGATTGCGGGTGACCGATGACACAGCCGACCGGGTTCGCGTCGCAATCGAACTCCTCGAGGGGTTTGATGTCCTCGATTGTGATGCCACGGCTCGCCCGCGTTCCCGCGCGAAAGACCTCAATTTCGATTTCGTCTTGCATGGCCGGAAACTACGGCCGACCCGCCCGACCGGCAATGGTGAAACTTTGCGCTCGGCAAATGACGCGAGCCGCGTAATAATGCTTGCGATAATGACGCAACGCGCGTAACGGTGATTCGTCAAGGCAATGGAAAAGGACTGTCGAAATGAATATCTCGGAACTCACTAACCGCCTCGAGGCTCTCGCCGCCGGTCCTAAGCCGTGGGAGTGCGTATCGACATATGACAATGGCGATGAGCGCATCCTCGCTTGCCATAGCGAGGCCGCCGCCAACAATCACGCCGCTCCCCTTCGCCGCAAGGTCGGCAAGCCCCTCATTCGCCGCGAAACCGGCGAGACGGTCGTTATCACCTCGGTCGTTGTTCGTCGTCAGGAGTGCGTCGCATGACCGCAACCCAAGCTCAAACCGACGCTCTCCTCGCGATGCCCGTCACGACGCGCGCCGAGGCTGAGGCATTCATCGAACAGAAACCGAAATGCGGCCACGGCAACCCGGTCGACGAATGTGCCGAGTGTGATCGCATCGAGGAGGCTCATCGGGAAGCGGACAGCGACGCCCGATGGAACGCGGGGAACGGACGATGAGCGAGCGCAAGATTCCCGAGACTTGGTTCCGCGCCTCCTCGCATGCAACGTCGATGGGCTTTATCGATCCGAGGAGCAATCCGTCGCAAGCTCGCACAATTCCGCTGGGCGATGGCGAGCGCCTCCTCGGCTGGTTTGTGCTGCCACCTTTCCAGCGCCCGCCCGTTTGGACCGAGGCGCAAAAGGTTCGCTTTATCGAGAGCTGTCTCATGGGGCTCCCGATTGGCGTTTTCGTTTTCAATCGGACCGAGGCCGAGAGCCGGTTCGACAATTGGCTCCTCGACGGGCAGCAACGAATCACGGCCGTTCTCGAATATGTCGCCGACGCTTTCCCGGTCCTCGGCTATCGCTTTTCCGAGCTCACGCCGACCGATCATCGAAAATGGATCATGGGGACCGCCTTCGCGTCGCTGCAAACTCGGATCGAGAACGAGGCCGAATTGCGCGAGGTTTATGACCGGCTTTCCTATGGCGGAACGCCGCATGAGCCGAAACCGTGACGCCCTCCGAAACCGCAATCGAGCTCGCCATGCGGACGCTCGACCTCGACCGGATGCAAGCCGTTCGCCATTTGCAATCTCGCGAACTGGCGCTAGATGCTGTCTCTCGAAATCGCGACGCCTTGACAGCCAAGCGCGACGCCGACGGGGAGGGTTGCCTTGACAGTCCGCCCGCCCCGTCGGCAACCATCCCGTCATGAAATTCTTTGTGACCCGCCACGCGCACCTTGCCGGCGTCCGCCTCTCGCGCGCGGGCTCGCATGGCAATCTCCCCTTTCCCGACTATCAGGCCGCCATTGACGCGGCCGAGGTCGAGGCGAACGGTCAACCCTTCACCATCGAGCGCGAGAACTGTCCCGCGCTCCCCAAATATACGGGCTGCAATCATGAGCATCTTTGAAGCGCTCGGCCGAATCGTGCTCATCCTCGCGGTCTTTTGGGTCCCGGTCGTTATCCTCGGCCGCGCGATGGGGAGCCGTCGACCGTGACGAAAACCAAGCCGGCGCAAGTCGAGATATTCACCGATATTTCCTGCCATCAAAACGAACGCGGATTTACGCGCTCGAGCGGATGGGGCGCGGTCATCATCCGCGTCGACCGGCGCGGCGGGATAGTCGAGGCGAGCGGTCTCATGCGAAACCCGCCGCCAATGGCTAATACGCAAATCCTCGAGGCGCGCGCCATCGCGAACGGCCTTCACAAAGCCAAGGGCGAGCATCTCATCATGCCGGGAGAGCGGGTCAAGATTTGGACCGATAACGCCGCCGTCGTCGGCCACTGGCGGCGCAAGGTCGCGCGGAACGATAAGGCGGTCGAGATTATCGATGCGCTCGACGTCGTCCGCCGCATGGGGGACGAGCTCAAATGCTTCATCGAGGTTCGTCACGTCAAAGGCCATCAATCGAGCGTCGTCATCCTCAGCGGCGACCATCATGCGACTATGAACGCTCGAGCGGACCATCTCGCGCGCCAAGCGGTGAGCGAGAGCATGCGAGGAGCTGGCGCCGTGCGCGGGGATCGATGGGAGGAGGTCGTCGCGCGTTATCGCGAGCCGCTTCGTTTTCGGGTGCGCGATGCGGTTGCAAGGCTTACCGGCGCGGCGTAGCTTCGCCCGGTCGAATATGAGCTATTCGCTCTCAACTGATTGCGAGGAGATGCATCATGGCCTAAGGATATCCCCGATACCCCCAGTATCGACCCGACCTCGACCCTGCCCTCATCGGCGGGGTCTTTTTTATGCCGCGACGCCAAAGATGCGATTGAGGACCTCGGCGATTTCGTTGATGCCCTCCTCGATGAGAACGCCGTCGAGGATGCGTTGCGACTGCGCTCGAGCTTGGCGCATGTCGAGCCCGGCCTGTCCCGGGAGCCTGTTCTCATTCGCGACGCCGGCAATCTCGGCGAGCTGCTCAGCGAACGACCCGGGAGCGGCAAAGACGGGCGGACCGAGGCGAGCCTCACGGTCGGCGAGCTCGGCCTCGCTCGTTATCTCATAGCTCGAGCGGGCGAGCTGCGACCGGCTCATCTGGATAATCGAACAGCGGCATTGAAACCCGAGCGGCGTCCAATACTTGCGCCAGAAAGGATGCGAGAACGGCAAGACGATGCCGTCAAATGCCGTATGGTCGCTATCGGACTTGGGAGGCCGGCGGACGCGCTCGTCGCGCGCGGTAACGCCCCTGAGGTATGGCAGCGCGTTCGAGGTGCGGCGATATCGCTCGAACTGTCCCGACGACCGGGCGAGCCTCAAATTCGTGTCATATATGAGACGCAACCGGCTCGCGATGGCGCCGTCGTCGCCGTTGAGCCATCCCTTGCGCTTGAGGAGCGGGATGAGCTTGTCGCTGAATTCGCCGGCGGTCTCACGGCTCCCGACGCTGGCGAGGAAACCGTCATAGATATCTTTCACGACGCTGTAGCCGGCCGTGCGCGCGGCCGAGAACGCGCGCGCATATTCCTCGCTCGAGAGCTCCCGCCAGTGACCGATGGGGCGCGGGTCCTTTGCGCCGACATATTCGATAAGGTCGGTGATTGAGGAGGTCGACATCTTCTCGGCGGCGCTCGTCGAATCGAACGTTAGGAGATGCGCTCGGCCATTGTGAAAGAGGGGGAAGATTGGACCGGCCATGCGCGGGGACTATCAGAAAGGCGACCGCTCGGCGAGGGCGCGTCGCGCATCCTCTTTCCGGCGGACGGTCCTCAGCTCTTTCTTGCTGAAACGTTGCTTGAAAACATAGTGGCTCGGCCGAGGCTCCTCGGGCGCCAACGGGTCCGCAATGCCGGCGTCGAATGCCGCGAGGAGGCCCATTGTGCCGCCTCGGACCCGCGTCACGGCTCGAGACCCGCCTCGGCCTTCATCCGCTCGGCGAGGAGCGGCAACCCGAGGAGCCGGGTCATCCGGTCGGCGGGAAGCTGCTCAAACGTCTCGAGGAGCGCCACGCGGACCGCCTCTGGCGAATCGAGCCCCTCAATGGCATCCCTCAGTGCCGCGCCGAACTCGAGCATTATCGGATTGGTCTCGTCCGCCAGCGATGCGGCGAGGCGCTCGATGGCGTCCTCCTCGGCCGCCGTGAACTCAATCGGGTCGATGCCCGGCGGGAGCCACGGCTTGACGCGCGCGAATATCTCAGGCCCGAAAACGAGCTCCATCGTCGGCGCATCGAGGCTCTCTATGTCGAACGTCCCGTCGGGGTCATGGCCGAGCGTGATATGCGGTTTATATTCCGCGTAATCGTGGCTGGCGCCTTGCTCGACCTTGCGGCGATGGCTCCATTCCTGATCGTCGCTCGCGTACCTCAAGACGATGGCGCCGCCCTCGAGGCGGGCAATCTTGCGCGCGCCGCCCTCGCCGACCTTGAGCTCGGCGTTATAGGCCCATCCGTCGGACAGCGCGAACCAATCGACGGCGGTCTTGCTGTAGATAATCGTCGTGTGGAGCTCGGCCGCCGGCGTCGGGTTCGGGATGCCGGCCGAGCGGATGAATTTGACGAGAGGAGCGACCGACGGCGCGCGCAGCTCGCGGTAAACGTAAAGCGGCGCGATATCCTCGGCGGCGAACGTTGCCCGGCGCGCGTCGCGCTTTTTCTTCTCATCGTCGTTCGCGGGCGAGGGCGGCGCGGCGCCCTTGGCGCCGGGAACGGCGGCGGTAGCGAGTGCGACCGGCGGTTCGGGCTCATGATATTCATAGCCGTCGCCGTAAACCTCTTTGATGCTTTCCGGCGTCCGGCGAATGTTCATTTCGTGGAGAGTCTTATCGCGCTCGGCAATATCGTCGATGCTGTCCTCCTCGTCGAACTTGCGATAAACGCGCGGCGGGGCGACGTCCTCGCCGAAATTCCAGCGCGTCAACCATACCGGGAACGTCGAGTTAAAGCTCTCGCATAGGAGGTCACTGTCGGCCTTGGCGATTTTCTCGGCCTCGTCTTGATGCACCTCGGATTGACCCGAGCCGAGACCTTGCGGCTGCGCGCTCGAGGTGCCGGGCTGGCCTCGAATGACGCGCATGAGGCTCTCATTTTGCTCTTTAATCATGTCGAGATAATCGGAGACGCCCGAGCCCGAGCGCGAGCCCTCGAACAGCTCGATTCGCTTCTCGGAAACGGTGCCGGCGGGGAGGCGGACAGCGCGGTCGCGGCCGATTGCGATAGCCGCTTGCATGAGGGCCGTCTTTTCGTCGTCGGTCGAGCCCTCGGCCGTCTCGATGGCAACCGTCGGATAACCGAGCTTCTCGAGGTAAAAGGCCCAAAAGCGGATAGTTTGGCGCTTGAACCATATCGGCCAATAGCACCAATGGGCGAGGCCGAGGCCGTAAAACGCGAAATCGTGGCTCGCGCCCGTCCGCATGATCCAAAACTTATTAGGCGGGAGGAGCTGGCCCTCGAGCGAGAAGCCCGGCCGAAACCGCGCCTCGCCCTTGTGATTGAAAGCGAACCATGCGCGGTCGGGAATCACGACATCGTTGAGCCAATATTTGCCGTCCGGTCCGAGCTTATAGAGACCCTCGCCGACCGCGTACCCGTACCAAATGCCATAGAGCATCTTATTGCAAATGCGGTCGAACGGGAGCGCCTTGAGCTGCCCTTTGAAATGCTCAGCGGCCTCGACTGAGCGCGCGTCGTTCTCGTCGCCGGGCAAGACGTCCCATTCGCGCGAGACGACATCGAGGCGGCGGGACTGGAAATTCGAGAACGCGACGTCGTCGTCGAGGAGCTCGTCATAGAGCTTGAGCCCGAGACCGCCGCCGCGCCGCAAGATGCTGTCGTCGTTGACCGTGATGCCCTCGACATAAGCATGAGGGATGAGGAACGTCTCGCCCGACCGCGAAACGACGCCGCCAGTTTCGGGCGGGCTGGCATCCTCAGGGACGACCGATTCGTTAGGACCTTCCCAAAGGTAGCGAACTCGCTCGATGAGGTTCGTCGTAAAGCCCGCCATTATCCGAACGCTCCGCTCATTCCGCCGACCGAGAAGTCGTCGGCCCCGCCGCCCGTATCGCCGAAATTGTATCGCGTGTCACGGTCCGACCGTCCGGCCATGACGCGGGTCCCGCTGCTCTCAAACTCGAACTTGCCCGTTTTGACGTTCGCCAGCTCGGTAAATGCGTCGCCGGCGGCATCGACTTGGTCATCGTTCGCCCCGCTCGGGAAGGCGCAAAGCTCGTCGAGAAAGGCCTCAATCCAAGGCCCATCGACGAGATAAACATGCCCATATTCGCAAGGGATGGTGAAGGGCTCGGCCCGGGTGACCTTGTCTTGCGAGACGCGCTTGATGCGGACCCGGTGACCGGCGAGCGCCTCAGCATCCCGCTCGGCTTGGTCTTTGCCGGCCTGTCCCGGCTCCTCAGGGATGCGAACGATGGTTCCCGGCGGGTCGGTCTCGGCGAGGGATTTCATCACCTTGCGAATCGCGCCCGGCGTGTCTCGGTCCCGAAAGACGTTCTCGATGTAATAATCCGGCCCGTTGCGGCTCATGCGAAGCCCGACCGAATAATCGGGGCTCTTGCCGGGCTCCTCTTTCGTGCCGGCGCGGTCCCATGCGCGCACGCGAAGGCGGGTCGACGGGACCTCGCTCGAGGGGATGATTTTGCCGGCGAACCATTTGCGCTTGAAAAGCCCGCCCTCGCGCGCGGTCGGCCGCTGTTGATACTGCCCGGCCCATGCATAGGAGCCCTTTTGCTTTTTCAGCGTGGCGATTTGCTTGGCCGGGAAGCGCTCGGGAAAGAGGAGCTCGCCCTCGACGCTGCGCGGGTCGCGGAATATGAGCTCGCGCTCGTTATCGTTCGCCGGGTTTCTCAGCCATATCTCGCACGGTCCGCCGGTCTTTTTGCCGGTCTCATTGTCCTCTTTCTCCTCCTCATATTCCATCGGGAGATTGAGATGCACATAGGGGAGCCCGAGCTCGAGGATGGTCCCGGCGACGTCCTGAGCGTGCAAGCGCTGCATAATGACGACGATGCACGATTTCTGCATATCGTTGAGACGGTCGGGGATGGCCTCGCGGAATGTCTTAACCGTCGACTGGCGCTCGGCGTCGCTCTCGGCCGAGTCAACCGAATGCGGGTCATCGATGATAACGCGGTCGCCGCGTCCGCCGGTCATCGAGACGAACGGGCGGCCCTCGCGAAACCCGGTCCGCAAATTCTCGAATTTCTCCTCGCCCCATTTGGTCGAGGGCTTCACGTTCCCGCCCCATAGCCGCTGGTATTTCTCATGCTCGACGAGGCGGCGCATCTTTGAATTGTCGCGGATAACGTTCGGCCGCGAATAGGACGTCGTCAAATATCGCATCGCCGGCATGCCCTTGGGTCCCCATTCCCAAGCCGGCCAAAAGACCGAGACGATGAGGCTCTTTGCCATGCCCGGCGGGATGGTGATGAGAAGATATTGAATGCGCCCGGCCGTGACGAGCTCGAGCATCTGGCAAACCGCGCGCAAGGCCCATCCGTCGACGAATTTCGTCTCGGGCTCTAGGACGCTCCAAAATTCGCGGATGAATTCATAAAGGGACTGACAGCGCTCGCGGATCGCCTCGGCATTACGCTCGAGCTCGCGCCGGTCCGCCTCAATGCGTCGACGGTTCCTCTCCGCTCGAATAGCCTCCAGCGATGGCAGCTTTTGCGAGGAGAGTTTCGAGAGAGTCGAGGTCGGCATCGGACAATCCTGATAGGTTGAGATTTGAGCCGTCGGGATTGCTCAAGCCGATTTGCTGGCGGAAGGCGTTAACGTCGACGTGCATCCCGATTTTCTCGAGGCAAGTCACGGCGAGGCGTCGCTCGGACGTGCTTTGCGTGATCGCGGCGGCGGCCTTGGCGGCGTTATATTGGAGAACGAGCTCAGTAATCAGCCACGTTTTATCGACGGCGTGCTTTTCGGATTGGAGCGCGAAACGGCGCTGAATTTCCCGCGCGATATGGGGCTTTTTGAGATACTCGCTCGCTTGCTGCTCGGGGTATTTAGTCGTGGACCCGGCCCGCTTCATTGCGGCGGTTGCGCTTCCCGGCGTGATGAGAAACTCGTCGATAAATCGCAGCTCGAGGCCAGTAAATACCGGGTCTAGGGCGCGGCGGCGTTTCGTGGCGAGTTTGCGGCTCATGCAAACGATATAGACGCTCGACGCGTCGCCCGCCAGCCCTCAGAATATGCTGTCGATCCATTCGACGAGCGCTAATCCGGTGACGAGGACGAATATGCCGACGAGCAAGAATTCGACGAGCATGCCGTTTCGACGGTCATGCCTCATTGTTGGACGACCGTGACATTCCAAGTCCGCTGCCGGGTGCGAGGCGGCATGCTGTCGGTCTCGATGGTGATGATGACGCCGAGCTTGAGGCCGCGCACGAATCGCGGGTCGTTCCGTTTGGCCTCGTCGACGCTGAGCCAAAGTTTAACCGATTTGTCGTCATCGATTTTCTCATGCGCGAACTCGCCCGCCGTGTCGACGACGAGCCCGGCCTCGATGGCAGCGGCGCTCAGCTCGAGCGAATAGGTGGCAATCTTCTCGCCGGTCTCGAGGACGGGCTTGTTCCCGGTCGCGAACTCGGCGACGTAATCGAGATGGTCCGAGGGGTCGAGCTTAGGTTTCCAGTCGGCCGCCATGCTTTCCCTCCTCGCCTCAGCCGTTCGCCGATGCTCGCCTGTCGCTTACACTAGAACCGAGCGCGCTCGCAATCCTCAGGCCGCCACCATCCGCCGAGGCGCGTCGCTCGGGCGGCGTGATGGCAATCTCGCCCGGCGGCCGACCGAATGCGGTGACCGTGATAGGCCCGAGGGTCGCGCCGACGGTTCCCTTGAGCCTGAGCTGAGCCTGAGCGGCGCTTGTGATCGGCCCGAGCGTGCGCGCGAGCGCGGCCTTGAGCGCGACGCGGCCTTGCGCTGCGCTGAGGATATTCCCGAGCGTCGCCGTGCTCGAGCCGCGTAGGGCGAGCTTTGCGGATGCAACTGAGGTGATGTTGTCGAGGGTGCGAATCGTGCGCCCGGTGTTGCCGCTGGCGCCGGTTGCCGTCGTCGTGATCGCGCCCAAGGTGCGGACGGCCGAGCCGCGAATCGCAACCTTTGCCGATGCGCTCGAGGTGATGGCGCC
>OFQZ01000032.1_pt1 | contig 46930 bp, 71 predicted proteins | sample 1543011 | NCBI WGS metagenome assembly OFQZ01 (sample SAMN07774216, study PRJEB24372) | wastewater metagenome | isolation source: Exp Tend NO 0WW | collected 2016-02 | reverse complement strand
TCAGCTAGAGGTACCAAAATGTGGTACATGAATGACAAGTTGCATCGTGAAGATGGTCCAGCCGTTGAGTACGCAGATGGTACCAAATATTGGTACATGAACGGCATGCTACATCGTGAAGACGGGCCTGCTGTCGAATCAGCTAGAGGTACCAAAATGTGGTACATGAATGACAAGTTGCATCGTGAAGATGGTCCAGCCGTTGAGTACGCAGACGGTACCAAATATTGGTACATGAATGGTGAGCTACACAAACTAATTAGAGTTTAGTCGGATACGGATTCTAGACATAGCTAGCTAGGAACGTCCTAATTCCGAACATCTGTGGGCATAGAGTGGGACACAGAGGTTTCGTTAGCTGATAAGGTAATCAGGGGCTGACTAGCTTAGCACTGCTTAGAGAAAGCGCGTCTATTTCTACTAAGTGAAAGTTAGAAGTGGTCTTGGTCGGAAAGCAGGTTCGATTCCTACAACGAATACGTGGGTCTTTGTTTGTTAGTTTCACGTAGACCCTTACAAAGAACTGAAACTAATTCAGCCAACTTATAGAACATAGGCTGAACGATGGTTGTCCCATCAAAAACATCCTGAGCATGATGTAAAAAGGCTCACTTATGGGCCTGACAGGTTTCGACTGAGCATGGAAAACTAAACAGCAATACGTAATCGTTGGCAGTACGTTAAAAGCTGACAAACTAATAAATGTCACTGATGAAGTTGACGCCGCTATGGCGAACATTGACGCAGACTATGAAGCGCTTTGCGCTTCGTTTGTGAGCGTTACTGTTAGCTAAAGATAGCAGGGATTAAAGGTACGGTCCTGGTAATCAAAAATGTACCCTATACCGTGACTGTTCGGTTAAAGACAAATAGACAGTTGCTACGCTTTCTTAGTTTGGCAGGCAAATTAGTGAAACTAAGTGGTGGAGTAAGCGATTGGATTGAAACTAATAACCCTAGTTTCAAATCAGTCACCCTTTTGTGAGTTGCGTCATTATTGTGCAAGTTGGACAATGCGCCAAATACCGGAATGAAGATGTTAGCTCCGGTGACTCACTTTGAATTATTGTAAACTGTTTAGGTAGGAAGTGTTTAGGACGCGGGTTCAATTCCCGCCAGGTCCACGGTACCATAATGGCAGAGTTACAAATTATGTCTTTAATGTTCCTTTCAGCATAATTTGTAATGGATAGGTTCGATTCCTATCATGGTCACTAGGTTGCGGAACCTAATAAAAATCCGAGCGTGGCCGCTATTACTGTAGCGTAATTCCAGTGAGGTAAATAGCCCGTAAATAGGACTCACACTGCATTCCTTGAGTAAACAGTAATAAGCTCGCAGATTTAGCTTTATGGATAGAAGGAATGTCTATAAAGCGCTACATAAACGCCGAAAGCCTCTGGCTTAGGTTTGGCCGCTCGTAATCTCGGATTACACAGGTTGCCAATTAGGTTGAAAGCTCCGGAAAAGCGATGCCCACAGTTGTAAATGTGTTTGATCTAAAGCAAACTAGATATCTAGTCAATACTTTGGCAATTATGCTGCCAGTCATAGGCTACTGGCACAAATGTCCTAATCCGCTAATGGTTAAGCGACAAGATTTTCACTCTTGCAATCGGAGTTCGATTCTCCGTTAGGATACGAAAGAAAGGAACATAATGAAATACAAGAAGAATAAAAAGTGTCCTGACTGGTGTATCTGTAACTGTCACTCTAGAGACGGTGAAACAGATCATGATATAGATGGTATTTGTCTTGCTAAGAAGTTTGATAACAAAGAAGACTATCTTAAGGCATTAGATAAGTGATTAGCAATAAGGATCGAAATTATATGGAGCGCGCTACTAAGGTAGCTAGCGCGTCCACAGAAAGGCAAAGGCACGGTTGCGTGCTTACTAAGGGTGGTTCTGTTATTGGTGTTGGAGTAAACACGTTTCGGAATCACCCTTGTTCTGTCTCTAACCCAAATAATGAGAGTAGTTATCACGCCGAAATCATGGCGCTCAAATCCACTAGCTTGCCTGTGGGCGCCACAGCATACGTAGCGCGCGTGAATCGTCAAGGTGTTGTACGCATGTCTATGCCTTGTATTCGTTGTGCTAAGGCGTTGCGTGTCGCAGGAGTGAAGCGTGTTCTGTGGTCCACAGACAGTGGAGAAATTGAAGAGATGAGTCTATAACTAATGATAGAGAATTTCAATCTGAGAGGGAAATAGATGTTGTATACTGCTGACAACTTGCTGCTTAACATTATAAGCTTGTCGCAAGCTTTGATGGTTTTAGAAAAGGGTACTAAAGAATACTCCTCGACATTCAAGGCACTTACGTACGCTATCGCAGAGGCGTCTGAGTTGATCACTCTCGGGCGAGAGCACCTGCTAGCGTTGATGATCGAAGAAATGGGTTTGTAATGGAGGAATGTAATTGTGGTTGTTGTGGAAAGCAATGTAATGCAACATTTACATACAACAATCTCAGGTTACGTTGTGTATTAGCTGAAGACCATGATGGATTACATAATTCATACGTAGGCTATGAACAGCCTGATATATTTTGGAGCGATAATGAATCTGAATGTAACACTTACTAAAGTAGGTCAAGATATGGGCGACCATGCACAAGACGTTTGTGTGGCGCTTGACGTGACACCAGAAATTACATTAGAGGAACTGACAAAAAATTTGCGTGGTCCAAATGACATGTCTTGGGTTGGAAATCAGAACTGGTACATCACTGTACGTGTAGCGTACCCAATTAGTGAAGTTCTACTATGACGTTGCGAGCTAGTAAGCGTGGAAAATGTAGTGGTTGTGGTTGTGAAGGTTTCTACGTTGAGTATGATCCTTATGATGTAGTAGCTAACTCTTCATATTTGTTGAAAAGGTATTTTTGTTTAGGGTGCTACAATGAAAAGGTAATTGCTGCCTTACTATGGGTACAAAGTCACCCGATGAAAGGAAATACGTAATGATGGTTCTCGCATTATAGAGAACCACTGAGCGGGCGTGGCGGAACAGGAAATACGCAACGCACTTAAAATGCGTCGATTAAATTCATGCGGGTTCGAGTCCCGTCGCCCGCACAACTATTTCTCTTAACCCGATACAGTGTGGGTTCGAATCCCATCGTGAGCACAAAGGAGGTAATAAATGTTGTCAATTTATGTGTTGAAAACTGGTGAACATTTTATTCTACCAGAGCTAATCGGTAGGAATTTTGCGAATTGGCTATTAAGTCAATATCGTGACGTCTACGTTAAGGAAATGAAATGACAGATGATCTAACTAGTCTTACTAATGCAGAGCTAGAGGAAATGAATACACCAGAAGCGCTAGACGAATTAGCGCGTCGGGAAGCTGGCGATCCTTTGGACGCATCTTATTATGATGACGAGCCAGAACCGTTTTATCCGGAAGACGATCCTGTGGACCCTCCAGCAAATTGGGAGCCGTGATGAGTCTTTTTGATTATCAATTATCCCGTCACATATCAAGTACGGACCCCACTTTTGCGTCGCTTATTATGTCCGCGTTGCGTAAGGCGGACAGCTTTAATTATCGAGCCTTAGCTAAGGCGTTTCCTGAAATTGAAAAAGAATTTGTAGCTCGCTACAACGGGCCGGGAGGGTTGTTAGAATCAGATGGACCTAATTAAACCGATGCTTTGTAAGCCTTTGGATGAATCAAAGTTAGTTGGATTCAATACTGAACAATTTTCAGTTGAACTAAAGCTAGACGGAATGCGTGCCCTTGTTTACAAATTTGACGATGAGCTACGTATCTTTGGACGTTCTGGTATTGAATACACCAATCATTTGCAAAAGCACGCTCTAAATGAGATTAGTAACTCCATTCCAAATGGTACAATTCTTGATGGTGAATTAGCACACATTTCTGTATTTCATGATGAGAAAATTCCTGTTATTGATTTCAATAAGACAATGCGTGTTATGGGTTCTAATGCTGCTGTGGCGCGCATGAAGCAAAATGATTGGCCTATTGATTTCATTGTATTTGATGTTATTGAATTTCATAATCAATCAATGATAAACGTTCCTTATTCGATACGTCGTCATGTAATCAATAATGAACTTTGTGATTCAATGCATGTTGTTCCTGTCTTAAACGAGGGTGATAGAAGTTTTCTTTCTATTTTTGAAGAGGTTTCTCGCGCCGGGCATGAGGGTCTAGTTATTAAAAATAGGTTTGGGTTATATGCTCCAGGAAAACGTAATAGCGACCAGTTCAAAGTGAAGTCCACGAAATTTTTTGATGTGGTTGTCATTGGGTCCACAGAAGGGCAAGGAAAATATGAAGGGTTAATTGGCGCTCTTAAATTTGGTGTCTATGATCCGGTGGCGGATGATATCATCGAAATGGGTCAGTGTTCTGGAATGACAGATTTGGACCGTATTTGGTGGTCTAAGCATGTTGGTGTCGGTACTTATCTCACTGATCGTTTTGAACATGATGTTATTGAAATTAAATGTAATGATCTTTTGTCCACAGGAACACCGCGGCATCCGCAGTATGTAGGATTGCGAAAAGATAAGCCTTGGAAGGAATGTACAAATGAGCAATTCAGTCTTTGAAGATGCAGAACTTGACCCTTTTGAATACGTTTCAAATGTTCAATCTATTGCTATGAAAATGTTTAATCTAGATCGACAAAGGGCAATGTTTGAGGTTATGCGTGCCCAGCTTGGACTTTTGAGTTACATTGCTGACGCAATTGACCAGCTTAATGAGAATTTTGATAAAGATGGCTCTTGATACAATTCTTTATCGTCCTAGCTGGCAACGATTACGGGCGTCATGTCTGCATGACTATAATCCGTACGGAGGAATGAATACTGCTGTTGGCGCTGAGGATGCAATTATTCGTCTTGAGAATTATATTCAAGATGCAAACCCAAAAGTAAGTCCACCACAGTATACGACTATCGAATGTCGGTCTATGAAAATTCCGATGGATATTGAATATGCTGGTCGTATTTATCGTGTTACAAACTTTCTTCAAGCCACTATTAATGGGTTGATTTCGCAGCAAGGTATTTATCACATGCAAAGTGTAAAAGACTATTACGATACACTTGTACCATTAAGTGATAATAGTAAGGTAGCACAATACGCAACTAAGTGGGATTGGAACGTAATTCAGCAAGAGCTTTCAGATATGTTTGTTGCAGAACGTTATTGGTTTATGTCTATCTATGAAGATATGCAACAGCGTTTGAAAGAAAAGAAAAACGACTCACAGGAACTTCATTATTTCATTGGGCTAATTGAAAAGATTTTTGATAGCCCATGATTCGTACTTTCTTTCTTACTCTGTTCTATACTGGACCAATGGTTATTATTGGATTACTAGTTTGTTGTACTGTGGTAGGGATTCCGATTGGGTTTGCTATTATGGTAGCTGGGTGTAAACCTCTTGCAAAGCAGATAGGAGACGATTTCGATACCGCTATTAAAAAGCGAATGTCTCAATACGAAGAGGATGATTTTATGTCGGAATACAATAACGTAAAGGAGGTGCCTAAGCCGTGGAAGATTTAAGTCATCTACCATCAAAATATAAAATGGCATACCGTCTAAGCAAACATATTTTAGGAGAATCAAAAGTACGTAATGGGGATCGTTTTTGGTCCGGGTCTATGACTCTTACTTTTGATGCACTAGAAATTCCTAGAAGTTATTACACAGACATCGTATCATTCCTTAAGGAAGTTAAATTTATCAGACTTCTTCAAAAGGGTGGAAATACGGTTCTGTCTATCTGGGGTGTTGCAAATGAAGTTCCTTCCTTAGATGATTGGGATAAGTTTCAAAAGACAAGTAAGCATTATAAGGAAACAAACAGAGACGCTTTTGTTACTGCTGTAAAAGATGCAGCGGCCTTAACAAAAATGGTTGATGACCTTCAAAAAGAGTTTAATATTATCAAGAAGGTGCTTGTAGTAATGGATAATCGTTTAGAAGTGTTGGAGGGGAATTTTAATGGCTAATTATACAGATGCTATTGTATGCCCTCAATGCGGCCTTACTGGTAATGTTCGCAAGAAGATTAAAGACGGGCCAAATTCATTGCATATGGTCTACTGTGAAAATGAGCGTTGTTCTTGGTTTGATACGCCTTGGAACGTAACTGTACGTCCTGACGGTTCTGTGCCCGATCCACAGATTCATATGGGACAAAAACATTACAAGGTCTCTAAGAGTGATGTTGAGCGCGCACGACAAATCAGTGAAGAATATGCGGCTAAATTACTAGAACAATCATTGAAGGGTGGCGAAGCTCGTGGAAACGGACGATAATACAGAAGTAACTAATGAATCAATCTTACAAGAAGCTAACCGTATTATTAACGGTGAACGGGCACAGACCTACGGTGATGCTCAAAAATCGTTTGGGCAAATTGCAGATCTGTGGGGAGTTTATTTAAACAGGGTTTATCCTGATGTTAATATTGACGCTATTGACGTCGCTAATATGATGATTCTTATGAAGATTTCTCGTGCTCAAAATGGTTTTCATCGTGATTCATATGTAGATATTATTGGTTACGCTGCTTTGACAGAAAAGATTAGATATGTTTGAGGTACGTTTTGCTTCTGAGTGTGCTAATGGTCATCCTTTGAAGAAGGGAGATTATGCAGCTTATTCATTGGATGCTCCACAAGTGCTTTTGTGTCCGCAGTGTCCGGATTTCCAAATCCGTTACGGAAAGCCAGAAAAGATTTTTTCACACAGGGCATGCGCTAAGTGCTTTATTGAATTGCCTATTGTTGCAGTTGATGAGTGTCCAAATTGTGAAATGAAAATCACAGATAAGAATGTAATCTTTCTATTAAAGCATTAATGAAGGGAGGAGGCAATCATGTTCGCTCTTAGAGACTATCAGAAAAAGGATGTAGAGAAGTCTCTTAAGCAAATTGCTATTTTAAACGCAAACGATATGGGCTCTGGAAAGACAATTGAGGCTATTGAGACGTTTAAAACATGGCGCTACGATGTTTTAAAAGAGACTGGACTGTGGTTGCCTATTCTTATTGTTACACCACAGAACACATTTGAATCTTGGGCTAATAAACTAAATATTCAATGTCCAGAATGGTCGTACCATATTTTGGACCGCACTGCTCTTGGACGTGAAGCGTTTGTTGTAAATATTGCCAGATTTACTCATGATATTTACATTACGAATTATGAGTCAATGCGCGTTATGCAGCCAAATTTTGAGAAATTTAAATTTCAATTTTCAATCGTCTGCGCAGATGAGGTTCATGCAATTTCAAACAGAAAAGCGCAGCAGACTGCGGCCTTAAAGAAAATTAAGGCTCACAGGAAACTTGCTATGTCAGGGACACCCACAGGGTCTAAGCCTCAAAATATTTGGTCAATCCTGAATTGGTTGTATCCAACGTATTATACATCTTATTGGCGTTTCATTAGACAATACTGTGAAGTAGAGTCAAAAACTGTTCGTCATAAGGTAATGAAGCTAGAGCAGAAAGAAAAGCAAGGTGCTAAGGCTGACAGTTACGTAACAGTAACTGGTATGAAGAATATGGATTTGTTTCATATGGAGATTGCTCCATTCTATATTCGTCATAATAAAAAATCTTATTGTTGTCCAGAGCATCCTAATGGTGTTATGGAACATCTTCCTGATAAGAGTTATGAACAGCTATATGTAGATTTGCTTCCAGAACAGCGACGTATTTATAATGAGATGCATAAGAATATGGTCGCATGGGTTGGTGAACAAATGGAAACACCATTTATTGCAAAGATTGCGGCGGTAAAACTTATGCGTCTAATGCAGACTACATTAGCGACTCCTGTGGTTACATGGGATGAAGATGGGAACCAACTTGTTAATCTCACTGACCCTAGCCCTAAGATTGATTTGGTTAAGCAATTGGTCACTGATGATGAAACTAAAAATTTCATTGTTTACAGTAATTCAAAGAAAGCCGCTTATTTGTGTGGAAAGGCGCTCACAAATATCGGCGTCTCAAATCGTGTTCTATCCGGCGACACACCAAGGCTCGAAAGACAATCGTTTGTTTCTGACTTTCAGTCGGGACGAATTCGTGTCATTGTCGCAGTCATTCGGGCGTCTGAGGGATTTGATGGTTTGCAAGATGTGTGTGATACTATCATCTTCTTGAACCGTGAATTATCTGCATTTAAGAATCAACAAGCAGAAGATCGTTTGCACCGTGAAGGGCAAAATAATCCTGTAACTATTATTGATATTCTAGCTAGGGATACGCTTGATGCAGAACGTCTTAATATTGATAATATGTCGTGGCAAATGTTACTAGATTTGCTAGATGCAAAGAGAGATAATGAGAAGTAAACCAGAAAAGTCTACAAAGACACATAATGCGTATTGGTTGCCGGGTGTGATTGACTTAGCTAAACTGCGTGAGGAAGCAGAACGTAGACAGTCTTATCAAAGAACTGTAATTCACTTTCATCCATACCGAGAGGATTGTGAGGGAATGAAACATGAATATTACTAATACTAATAAACTAGAAGTAAATGATGCACTAGTTAAGTTAGCATATTCTCAGCCAGAATTGGCTAAGATGTTGGATTTTAAATTAGCTGTTGATACTGTATATGGAGTTAAGAAAGAGGAAAAAATGAATCGTCAGCAAATTGAGGCGTTGGCACGCGAAGCTGCAAAGCAGCTTATCCGTATTGAAAATATCGAAAAAAAGTATGGTAAGGATGAAGATTACCAGAATGGTTCGGCCTTTTACGTTGATCTAAAGTTTGATGGTAGCAAGACTATTTACCACTATTTGTTTACTAAGGGTAATGGTTTTTGGTATTCAACGGCTGTTGCAACTACTTGTTTTAAGCGTGGAACTTTCGATCAGCTAATTGATTGGCTTGAATCACCGAGTATTACCATTGTAAAGATGGGGCTTTTGAAGCGAGTCAAACCATTCATTAAGAACGGTGAATTAGTCTAGTGGCCGTATATAACATCTGGTTTGCGGCTTGTGACAACAGTGAAGATGCTGAGGTTTGTAAATCAAACCTAGTGTTTGGCAGACCTAATGAGGGCAAGAAAACAGTAATCCTCAAGGCTATGAATATGTATGGTTTTTCTACCGTAAAAGTAGTTGACTCCGCAGGCTTTGAGGATTATTATTTTCTTTGTCAAGACTGTAAGAGACGCAAGATTTATCCAAGACGTTGAACGTTCAACTAACATTGACAGGCGTGGTATGCTAGACATTCAAGACTTCATTGAGCTTAATCTCTTTCATGAAATTCACGTCTCAGAAATACGTGAATTCAAGAAATGTAGACGTTCACATCATCTTAAATACATAGAACAATGGTATCCTAAGATTACGGCTACACCATTGACTTTTGGCACTTCTATTCATGCTGCTAAGGAAGTTTATTTCGATCCCAAACGCTGGGTGTATGACCGTGCAACGTCTGTGGAGCTAGCGAAGCTAGAGTTTTTGAGACAGCATGATAAGTTTGTAGAAATTTCAAAGACTCAATTGGGAAGTCAGTTTGATGGTAAAGATGATTCTAAATTTGATAATCTCCGTACTCTTGGTTTGGGTATGCTTGATTATTATTTTCGTGAAATTAGTCCTAAGATCGACGTAAAGATTCTTCCTAAGTTTGTAGAAAAATCATTTGCTACGCCGATTTTTGGCCCACAGGGCAATATTACCTACTGCAAGTGCGATAAGTGCAAGAAAAAGTGGGATAATGCATCTTATAAAGATGAATTTAATGGATTACCTGTGGTACTTGAAGGAAAGATTGACCTTATTCTACAGGATGTAACTACTCAAAAGTACTGGTTATTGGATTGGAAAACTACGGCACGGATTCCTGAATCTCATGGGTGGCTGGAGCTTGATGAACAGCTTTCAATGTATGTTTGGGCAATGCGTGAGATTGGTTTGCCAGTAGCTGGCTTTATGTATCACGAAGATTGGAAAGCTTATCCACAGGAGCCAGCGCGTTTAGATCGTCCTTATCGTGGGCGTGCGTTCTCCACAGACAAGAAACAGCCAACTACATTTGAAATTGCATCGGCGGTTTTTGAAGAAGAAGATAATGTCGCATTTAACAACGGTCTTTATGACGATTACCTAAATTGGTTACGCCTTGAGGGGCCTAAGTTCTGGAATCGTGAAAAGATTCGTAAGACTACACAAGAATTAGACATTATTGGTCAGCAGCTTTATGAGGTCGCAATGGATATCATTGACCCACAGAAGCGTATGTATATTTCTCCAACTAAGTATGGTTGCCAGTATTGCGATTTCTATAACGTCTGTGTGGGTATGCAACAGAATGCCGACTATGAATACACATTGAAATCTGATTTTGAACAGAAAGCTCCATACTACACAGATAAGGATTATGAAGATTAATGGCAAGTCTAACTAAAGGCTCACTTGGAGGGTTAGAGGTCACATCATTGGCCGAACAGGAGCCGTTTTTCAAGATTCTTCTTTATGGTGAGCCAGGAGTAGGGAAAACAGTTCTTGCTGCTACGGCAGATAATGTTCCTGAAATGCGTCCTGTATTGTTTATTGATATGGAAGGCGGTACTGCTTCCATTCGTGAGAATCATCCTGAAATTCAAACAGTACGTATTCGTTCTTGGGATGAAATGTATAAAGTGTACGAAGCACTTTATGATACAGATCATGGTTTCAAGACAGTTATTATTGATTCGCTTTCTGAGATTCAGAAATTCAATATGATTGAAATCATGAAAGATGCGTCAGAAATTAATCCAAAGCAGCATGAAGACGTTCCTTCTCCTAGGGAGTGGGGAATTAACCTATCTCAAATGCGAAAGTTTGTTCGTGGGTTCAGAGACTTGCGGTGTAATATTATCTTCACAGCACATGAAATGCTGATTGTAGATGAAACTACAGGTAAGTCTAGTGTAAAACCTTCATTCTCAGGAAAGCTAGCAAATGAGATTGCTGGATTCCTAGATGAAGTATTTTACATGTATGTGTCTAGAAAAGATAAGGAGCTTAAGCGTGTAATTTTAACTGGTAAAACTGAAAGAATTGTGGCTAAAGACCGTTCTGGTAAATTAGATTTAACAATCGAAAACCCAACAATGGGTAAAATTTTTGAATTAATGAACAAGTAGAAAGTAAACTAAAATGGCTGATGGATTTAAGGTTAATTTTTCTAAGTCTGACATTGAGAGTGAGCCCACATCATATGAGGCTGTTCCACAGGGAGAGTACATCTGCAATGTTACTAAGATGGAGCTTACAAAGGTAAAGAATGGCGACAACGCTGGCAAGCCTATGTTCAAGGCGGAATTTACCGTTGACGCAGATAACGGTCCTGAATACTTTAAGCGTAAGTTCTGGTCAAACATTATGTTGTTTGAGATGACTTACCGAGACGGTACTAAGGGTAACTTCATTCTTGCTCAGTTCCTCAAGGCAACAGGTAACGCAGGAGCCTTGAAGACTGGTAATATTCCTGCTCTTCCTTCCTTCCAGGGTAAGAAGCTCATCTGTGTTGTAAATCGTAAGAAGCAAGACCCAGCATACGGTGATGGTTATCAGAACAACGTTGTTGGTTTCCGCGCTCTTGAAGGGGCGGATAACGATTCAGATGATCTTGACCTTCCCTGATTCTGAATAACTAATTAAGTGCGGGGATTGTGCATCTGGAAAGCTGCCTAATCTTAAACAACATGCTCCGCTAATATGTGCCCGTTCCCTTAGAAAGCGATATCAATGAATCCAATTGAAGTATTCTTTAGACTGTTATTTGGACCTAAAGCTAGTGGATATATGTGTATCGCTACTCTTAATCCAGATAACAAAAAGGATATGGTTACAAGATGGTTTTCATATCCAAAGGAGATTAATCAAGCAGCGCAACTTGCAGAGAGTTATGGGGAAACCCATAACGTGTATTTTTGTCCGCAGTTGTTCTCTAAGCAAGAACGTCATAAAGAGTTTGTAAATTATACGCCAAATATTTGGGCAGACCTTGATACCTGTGGACCAGAAAAATTATTGGTTGAGCCGTCTGTGCTAGTAGAATCTTCGCCAGGACGTTATCAAGCATTCTGGATTATGGATGACTACGAGATTCCACCGCTAGACATTGAGGCAATGTCACGTAGGATTGCGTATCATCATGCATCAGACGGTTGTGATAAAACTGGATGGGATTTAACGCAGCTTTTACGTGTGCCTAATACCAGGAATCTTAAATATACTGATCGTCGTGAGATTCCTATTGTAACTATCAAATACGCTAAGAAAGCTTATTATAGGCTTAGAGATTTTAAGGAATATCCAGAGCTAGTAGATTATACGTATACTGATATTCCTATGCCCACAGGGCTAACTCAAAAAGATGCAGAAGATATTCTTGCTACGCATAAGAAAAGTCTTCCGTATTCTATTTGGAAGCTCTTTACAACCAAGCCTGAATTGCACAGCTACAGCGATGCTCTGTGGAACCTTGAATTAGCGTTGTTTGAATCTGGTTTTGGTAGGGAAGATGTATTCACTATCGTCCGACAATCAGCCTGTAATAAATATGCCCGAGATGGTAGGCCAGACTCACATCTGTGGAAAGAAGTTTGCAGGGCAGAAGTTCAGTTTAAGCTAAGTAAGCATATTCTGGTTAAAAAGCCAGAAGCTGTTCTTAGTCTTATGTCTGCTGAGGAACGTCAATTAGTCAACGGTTTAGAACAAACTTTTATTGAACGTTATATTGATTGGGCATCTGGATTGGGCGATGCTGCTAAGCAATATCACCAAGCAGGGGCTTTTATTATCCTATCTGCCTTGCTCTGTGGGTCAGTTAAACTTCCAACGTCATATGACGTAATCATTCCTAATCTGTGGTTTATGGTTCTAGGCGACACAACTCTTACACGCAAAACAACATCAATGAACATTGCAATGTCACTACTTGATGAAGTTGATAAAGATTTAGTTATGGCGACTGACGGTTCTGTTGAGGGTTTATTTACTAATTTGTCTATTAGACCCGGCAAACCGTCTATCTTTTTGCGTGATGAGTTTTCTGGTCTGATTGCATCAATGCTGAAAAAAGACTATATGGCTGACCTTCCAGAAATGCTTACTAAAATGTATGATGGTAAGATGCAGAAGAGAATTCTACGAAAAGAAATCATTGAGATTACTGATCCAAGACTTCTTATCTACGCTGGAGGTATTAAGAGCAAAGTAATGTCGTTGCTAACAGCAGAACATGTTAGCTCCGGATTCATACCTCGTTTTATTTTCATTACGGCTGAGTCTGATATCACAAAGCTCAAGCCTCTTGGTCCGCCCACAGAAATTGATAATGAAGAGCGTGGAAAAATCCTAGCTGAAATGAAGAAACTTCATCGTCATTATAGTGGAAATAAAACAATCAAAATTGAAGGTGTAGATGAGGTTCTTAATACTCAAAAAGAATTTAACGCGAAGCTAACCGATGAGGCATGGATTCGCTATAACCAGTTAGAAACAGAATTAGTTCAGCTTGGTATGCAGTCACATAATTCGGAACTACTTACTCCTGTGGGCGACCGTCTTTCAAAGTCTATTTTGAAAGCGGCAGTTTTAATCGCAGCATCTCGTCAGTTTAATTCTGGAACAGATGTGGTAGTTTCTAATACAGATATTCTACGGGCAATTAAGTTCGGAGAAATGTGGAGAACATATGCCACAGAAATCATTGACGGAATTGATACATCATCATTAGAACGTATTATTGAAGGTATTTATAAAATGCTTTTACGTCGTGGTGATAATGGCGCTACACGCAGCGCTATCATGCGTACGTATAAACTAACATCACGAGATGCGAATAGTATTTTTTCTACAATGGAAGATAGAAATATGATTGATGTAACTCGTAGTGGTCAAACAGTAACCTACTTTGCAAAGGATTTTCAGCATGCAGGATAATTTTAAGGATGAAGTATTTACTAAACTAGCAGCAGAGGGTTTAGCTGCTATTAATTCTACACAGACACAAATGCTTCTAGCTCTAAATCGTAAAACAGCTAGTAATTATTCGGGCACTGTTGCGCCACAGGAAAAACTAAAGCGATGTAAGGCAACTAAAGCGCAAAGAGCAGCGCGAAAGAGGTCTCGCAATGCATAAAAAGATTGGAAATCTTATTGGCGTAATTATTGCGGCAGCACTAGTTATCATTACAATTTTAATTTGTGCGAAAGTTATGTCTGCTCTTATTTGGGCTATTGCCTCAATTTTTACAGGGTTGATCTAAATGAATAAACACCATAACGCAAATTGCGATCAATGCCCGCTGGCGTCCACAGGAACATATACTCATCCTAGAGAATTTGGTCAGTCAGATATTGCTGTGGTAACTGGTGTTCCGTTTCCTAGTGAAGCTTGGTCCGGTGGATTTGAAAACTCAAATGCAGGTGAATTATTAAATAAGGTATTTATTCATCATGGACTTTCTTCTCAAAGGTCTTATCATCATGCTGTGCTGTGTCGCCCACAGGAAGGGCAGAAAGTAAATAATGCGGCTATTGCAGCCTGCCGTCCGAGACTAATTAGTGAAATCAACAGCACATTGCGCGCGTCTGGCAAGGTGCTAGCTCTCGGTGCTGAGGCGTCCGCAGCGCTCTTGCCAGGGTCCGGTGGCGTCCTAACAGCCCGTGTAGGCCCTCCCAAGGTGTCTCCCTACTTGTCCACTTTTACTTCTGTGGTAGCTAGTGTGAGCCCTTACTTATGCATGTCACAGCATCAAAATTTTCCAAACTTAGTAACTGACGTTGAGAAGTTATTTAATCCTATTGTTACGTTCTCTGAGCCCTCATATGATATCTATTATAGTGTAGAAGATACAATTGACTATCTTAAAAACTGTTTGTATGTTGCTAAACAATTAGCACATACTTTAGTTATTGATATTGAATGTATCATTGATAAAGAATCCTCGTTTGGTCATCCAGAGAATTTTGAGATGCTATGCATAGGAATTAAATTTGGTACTAATCCTATTAAGGTATTGACTGCTGATGTTCTTACTAAGGAAGTTTATAAGCTTTTAGAAGAACTATGTAAGCAAACTAAAATAGTTGCTCATAATGGTAAGTTTGATTTAAATGGTTTACGTCCACATATTGGCCGTCAATCAATCGGTGCCGATACAATGCTTGCATCGTACGTTTTTGATGAGCGTACTGGCGCAGGTAATTATCATGGGTTGAAATATCTTGCCCAAGAATATCTTGGCGCTCCGCCTTATGATGATGAAATTGAACAATATACCGGTAAGACTAATAAGGATTTCTCTAAGGTTCCAAAAAACTTACTGTATAAGTACAATGCTTTTGATGTTCATTGCACTTACCTTTTAAATAGTATGTATGTGGAGAAGTTCAAAAAAGATAAAGAACTTGCTAAGCTTTATCAATTTTTGCTTAAGGCATCTGATTTACTTATGGATTTAGAGTATAGCGGAATTTGTGTAGATGAATCTTATTTAGTTGAGCTTTCTGATAAACTTCAACATAATATTGATTATAAGCAATATAAATTAGCTCTTGGAGCGTTTAAGGTTCGTAAAGAAGGTTATGATCCTAAATTGGGTGGAATTAATCCTAATTCACCTATGCAACTCAAGGCATTTTATAATGACTGCGGTATTGAGCTTGATTCTACCGATGTTGAAACACTAAATAAAATTCTTGATTATAAAGGTGAGCTAGGAGATAATGATGCGCTCGTTCGACGTTTTACTAAACGAGTTCTTGAATTCCGTTCAGATAAAAAACTTAAATCTACCTATGTTGACGGAATTAGAGAGCGAGCTTATAAAGGAAGAGTACATTCAAGCTATCTCTTGCACGGAACGACCACAGGAAGGCTCAGTTCTAGGAATCCCAATCTCCAAAATATTCCTAGAAATTCTCCTATCAAACAGTTATTCATTGCTTCCAAATCAGACAATGTTATTTGTAACGTTGACTACTCCCAGGCGGAACTACGTGTACTTACATTTCTTGCGAAGGACAGCTACTTCCAGGAAATTTTTAATGACCCGGATAGAGATGTATTCGATGAGTTAGTCCCTGAGTTATTTCCAGGATCAAATAAAGAATTAGATGACCCTAAGGAGTTTAAAGAGAAGCGGACTATGGTTAAGACATATGTTTACGGTCTTAGCTACGGACGTACGGAATACGGAATTGCACGAGGGTTTAATATTCCTGTGGAGCTTGCGAAGCAGCATAAAAAGCGATTCTTTGCTGTTATTCCAAATATTATTAAGTGGCAGAATGAAATTAAACGTTCCGTTCTTAATGGAAATGATTTAGTCACTCCGTTTGGCCGTAGGCGTAGGTACTCTTTAATTACGGAGGAAAATGAAAGAGACATTCTCAACGAGTCTCTAGCATTTATTCCGCAGTCCACAGCTAGTGATATGTGTTTACAAGCTGCAATTAGTGTTAATGATTGGTTTAACAATCCGGATATTAATTGGGTTAATGGTCAGCCTAAAATTGTAAATCTAGTACATGATGCTATTATGTTTGAGTGTTATAAAGGCGATGCTGATGTTTTGGGTAAAAGCGTTTCACAAGCAATGATTGAATCAGCACAAACTGTTGTAGGAGATTATGTTAAATTTGCCACAGATTATTCGTATGCCTATTCTTGGGGAGGTATTAAGTGAAAGAAATTAAAAAGACAATTGACCCTTTGAAGAGGTTAACATTTTCTCATGTGAACGTTGCTCGCGTTGTATATAATGAATTAGTAAATACAATCGATCTACAAGTAATTATGCCTGGTGTAGTAGCAGAGCAGCGTGATGGTGACAAGTTTGTAGTATTTACTACCCAAAAGGACTTGATGGAATATGCATGAGATTATTAATATTGATGAACTCGTAAGAGTTATTGGATCTGATAATGAGGCTAATGGCTGGCATGAAGATTGGAATTTAAAAGAAAAGCTTCTAATGGTTCATACAGAGGTTAGTGAAGCTGTAGAGGAGCTTAGAACTGATAAACCTGACTTTTATCTATCTAAAACTGAGTTTGTAGTTGATGAGTCATTGTGTGAAATTCCAAAGCCAGAAGGTTTTAGTGTAGAAATTGCAGATACTATTATTCGACTGCTTGATATTTGTTATAAAGAACAAATTGATATTAGTTACATGATTAATATTAAACTTCATTATAATCGTTTACGCGGGTATCGTCATGGAGGTAAGTTAATTTGAGAGTTCTTACTCTTGATCCAGGTGGCACCACAGGGTATTGTACAGCAGACTTAACTAATAATGATTTATTAAATATCAGAGTTGCACAATTAAATGTCCCAAATCATCATGCTACTCTGTGGACCTTACTAAATAAGTTTAAACCAGAAGTTCTAATTTCAGAGAGCTTTGAGTATAGAAACCAATCTCGTGCTGGCCTAGTTTTAGTTTCAAAAGAGTATATTGGTGTGGCTAAGTTGTGGTATCAACTCAATGATTCATCAGAATATATTGAACAGTCACCAGGAGTAGCTAAATCTTTTGTAGCAGATGCTCATATTAAAAAGCTCGGTCTGTGGGTGGCTGGAAAGCCGCATGCTATGGATGCCTTACGTCATATGATTTATTATACAGTTAATGGTAACCATAGCTTTCAAAATGCTAAATTAAATTTATTGAGACGTGGATATAAAACTTAATAAGTGCATAAACACAAAGAGGCCCGTAATAGCTGCCAAGGAGTAAACAGCTATTACGGGCCTTTTGTTGTTTAAGGGCTCATACACCTTAAACAAGTATTAAATTTTGCCGGTATTCATACGCTTCTGGAACAGCAGAATAGTTTGTGATTTATAAGCATCAAGAACACCGTCAGGGTTTTTAATACCTAATTCTTGTTGTAATGCGTAAACCGTATGCCTACGCCCCACAGCAGGGTATCGACCATTAACGTTTGAACCTAGACCATCACCGTCAACAACTAAAGGCTTACCATCATACCCCGTACGACCACGAGCCAGTAGCAGTTTTTGTAATGCTGCCACGGCTTGAGAATACCCAGCAGAAATTTTTTTATCTAAGGGAGTACCTAGAAGTAGTTGCATTAAACCAATGCTTTCTCTACCAAAAGCACCATCTTCTTCAATCTTAGGTAAGGCTTGATTTGTTGGTTGATGGACAGGTGTTGGAGTCGGAGGGTTAAATACTGGACTGTCATAAGGAATAAACCGAATAACACGGCACCTGTCCGCCTTATCAGCCCACAGAGACAGGCTGTGGAAGCTTGGTCCGCGACCATGATTACGACCGTCCGGCCCTAATGTAAACGGTGGCAGGTCACCGTACTGGTCCCACGTACCGCGTCCCATAGCGTCATATACGCCGACGTGTGACATTGGGTATCCGGCCCTGTGGTCGGTCTTCCATCCCCACAGAACAATATCTCCATCAACCATGCCACGTCCCGCACGTAAATCTGAGAGACTTTCAGTTACAATAAAAGATGTAAACAGAGTTCCGTCTGGTTTAGTGTATACAGTACGTGTAGCATTTGCATAAATAGCTGTGGTGTAGCTGCCAATATCAATTTTATAAAATTCTTTGCACTTACGTTGCATATAGCTTGAGCAGTCAGAATAACCAGGACGGTAACGCCAAGGCTGGCTATAAATATCAATGCTCTTTTCTGATTTTATACTCTCAATTAGCTGACGTCCTAAAGTCATTACTTAGCCTCTTTACCTTTTACATGAATAGCTGCCATTAGAAGAACTACCATAGTTACTGCTTGCCAAATTGCGTCAAAAGTTTTAAGAATCAGTTCATTCTGCTCTTGCGTAATCAAACCGGCCGCGATTAGAATACCAGTAATGGCAGCAATAACTGCGTAAATTTTTACTCGTAATTCAGGAGTAAGCCAATCCCATTTACCTTCTACGGCAACTTCTGTGGTTTGATCCCGCTCATTTTGTTCAGTCATTTTCGAATCCTTCCGGACGTTTTGGGGGCATTGGGTCTATACGATAAATGTCCCACCCATTATAAAGATTGTTATACCACATAGTCCAATTTTCATTGTTAAAATGCGCAATTTGTAATTTTGCTTTTAATTCTTCAATAGTAGTATTTTGTGCTTCAATCTTTAAGTCTTGTTTTTCAATTTTCAAATCTTGATCAGCCAGTCTGGTCGTAACTGTTTCAAATAACGATCTTGCTGCGTGTGACACTGCTACGGCATCAGCTACTTGAGCAGTTGTCATTTCTATAGGGCCTTGTCGCTTGTCCTTTCGCCACAGGACAATGCCGCTTAAAATGCCGCCCCCTCCAAAGAAGACACTAATGGCAGGCAATACCCAAGAAGGAAAGTCAGGCATATATCACCTTTCTTGGAGAGGCTTTATAAGTTTTTCAATTTCAGAATTACGAACTCTTTTAACGTAAAAAAGAAGATTAACTAGTCGATACCCGCATGCAATGGTGTAGAATAGCCCAATAATAATTGGATATAAAACAAATCCATCTGATAGAAAAATAGTTACTGTATACAGTCCCCACCCACTAATTAACGTAGGAAGACCTAGCATCTCTAATTGCCAAACAGTAGTTGCTTGTTTGATTCTTGAAGATTTAGATACAAGAACTAATGCTGATCCAAAACTAATTGTTCCACCAATAACACTAATTACAAGATCGGTTGAGCGGTAAAGTGCGGGATTAACATTAATATTAAACAACGGGTCCATAAATAATGTTAAACTACTTAGCATCCATCCGAATAATACAATTGTAATTACCGCTGACGATCTGCTAGTAGTTGACATACTAATCAGCCCCTACAGATGCGCTATCTAACACTCCTTGTGATACTTTTAGCTGCGCAATTAAAGCCTTGTTAGTACGCTTTAGAGCCTGAGCAAGATAAGTGATATACGCAGCAGGATTAGCGTTAATATTAGCTTTGGTGTCCTTGATAATAGCGTTCAAAGATGTTGCGCCAGCAACTAATGAAGCATTAACTGTCCCATCTGGATTTTTAAAATGCAATCCGATATCATTAGTTAAAGATTGAATAGAAGTCTTTGCTGTTGTACTAAGTGTTTTTAAGTTATTCTCAGTGACAGACACTGCTGATAAATAAGCATCTAGTTCTGTTTGATTCCACGTACGTGAGACTAGTCCAAGAGGATCAGTGGGATCAACAAAATACATTGTTCGTGACACAGGGTCACTCCATTGTGTTGCTGATACCTTCATAAATGTAGAAGGAATTTCTGCAATAAGCATTTTTCTCCTTTAATACTTGATGATATAATTAACTACAGTAAATAGCGGCATATTATTTCCGCCTGATCCATAACCAAAATTATGTGTACCAGTGTTATTAGTATATAAAGTCCCACTTCCAGATGCGGCTAAACCATCCATATTTCCTCCAGCTGTTGTTCTTGCACTAATAATGTGGCTATGTGAAGGTATCTCGTTTGAAGATGGAAAATGAAATTCTTCCCCGCCATAATTACCTAAAACACTTGATTGTGCAGCGTACATATTAATAGAGCCAGAAGATGTTCCAGAAGTTGCGATAGCGGACCCTCCTGGCACAGCACTTAAATTAAACTGTGGATAAGCACCGTTATAACTAAGATTGCTAATATAATAAGTAGTATTAACAGATAGCCCAGTCCCTAATGACCCAGTAGTAGTAAATCTTACTGCCATTCCGTTATAGGGCATAAATTTTGCTGAAGAAGGTGCATAAGAAACAACGTGTGGTGATCCGATATTCCACGTCTCAATCCATACACCGCTAGTATAACCATTCATATATCCGAGAGGAAATCTTCCAGATAAATTAGGGATACCAAAAGTAGTGCTACCATCACCTGCACCAAACGAAGTACCAATTACTGCAAATAGATCTGAATAAGTAGTTCTGTTTACAGAAGCACCATTGCATAAAATAAAACCGTCCGGAGATGTCAAAGCGGCATAAGGTAAAATTGTGCCCACAGGCATTACAAAACCAGTCTGATCGTAAATACGTCCAGCAGCGTCAATCGCGCCGCGCTCCCAAACCTTGCCTACACCAATTCCGGTTTTATTAAGCGATAGTGTTACTGCGCCAGTACCAAGAACGCTTTGACTAATAGTAGTATTAAATTTATCAATCAACAGTAATTGAAATTCGTATGCCTTTGTTACGTTAATAGATCCGCCAAGAACGTCAGTATTATTTAAACTTAGTCCAGCCAGTGGTGTAGCCACTTTTAAAGGCAGCCAGTTAGATGTTCCACGTTCTCTATAATTAATCGCGTATGATGCTGTATTTTTCTCAGTACCATTAACTAGGCTTGATACGGACCCTGCGGATACTATCTTAACGTAAGTTCCAATAGCATTATAGCTTCCATCAGAATTACATCGCTGTAATGTAAATCCAGTAATATTAGGATAGCTATAATTAAGAACGGTAATGGTTCCGTCTGCGGAAGATGATCGTCCACGGCTATCTGTTACTCTGCCTGTAAATGTAACAACACCAGACTTTTGAATAACCTGCTGCATCTGATATGTTAAGCTATTAATATTCTGCCCATTAGTTACGTTATAAGCATTACCATCATAAATCACAGCAACTTGAGCAATAGAAGCCCCATAAGTATTTGCTGTAGAACAGTTACCAACCACGACAGTAGGCAAACTAAGTAATTTTACATACGTACCAACATTACTTGTAACAGCGCTAACACTTTCACCAAATGTTAATGTAGGAATAGAAGGTACAATGCTGGTAGGAACATTAGCAGTAAACGCTACTGTGGTTGTTCCAATAAAATTGCCACCGTTGTAAGTGTCACATAAAATTGTACCAGAACCAGCAGCAGTATTAGGGATTTGTGGCGCAAGGATATTGGTTGGGAATGTCCAAGAGGTATTAGCTCCCACACCAGTAGCGATAGTTCCTGACGCACCACCAAAAGCATATCTAATAGTATGAGTAAATGTACCATCTAATCTGTTTGTATTAATGGTAATGTTAGTACCCATATCGAAAGTTGAAGCACTTAAACTCACTTGTGATGATGGGTATGGACGAGCATTAAATGTAATACCTTGTACTGCCGAGAAAGAAGCACCGCCATAATGACCAGTGATATTTCCGCCAACTTCGATATACGTTGTACTACCCTGATTAAGAGCAATAGTTCTAGTATCAGTTGCAATAGTAACAGTTGTATTTGCGGTAGCTGGCATATAGAAGTTAGTTGAGCCACTCCATGAGCCAGTACGGTTTAGTGTCTGGTTATCACCAGAATATTTTGCTTGATATGCTTGATATGTAATTGTAATTGTAGCTGTGTCGTTGTTCCATGCAACGTTATTAACATCAGGTGTGGTACTAATGCTAATCATTAATTTTTCTTCATTATTGCCAGCTACAGCACTTTGAACAAAATAGTTAGTCATTATCCAATCCACCTAATAAATGTGTTATTAGTGTCATATTTTTCAATGACGTGAACACCAACGGTTAACTGCTCTTTAATTTCAGCAGATTTAATGTACATTTTCTGACCGTTTATATAGGCAATAACAGTACCATTCTCCTTAAAATTTAGACTATTATTATCAATTGTAATCTGGAACGGACTACCTTGCTTATTAATAGTTACACCAGAACCGTCAATAATAACTGAGTTAGTTAGTGTATTAACTGAATTAGTTAAGCTAGTAACAGATGTATTAATTGTATTTACGACTGCGTTTGTTGCCTTGTCAGTCACAGATGGATTGCCGGTGATATTTAACTGTGACCCCACAGTGTCAGCTAAATCAGACGGTTGAATAGCTCCAATAGCAATATGTGATGTATTAATTGTATTAGCTTGAATTCTATCACCACTAATAAATCCAGACTTAATTACGCCAGCATCAATAGCTTCAATTTGTGCAGTTGTAATAGCTGCTAAGCCAATTTTAGCTCTTGTAATTGCACCGTCTTCAATTATAGAAGAAGTAATTACCGGCTTAAACTGCACCGCATCAAACCATACAGTACCCGTAGTTTGATTAGCTGTATGAATAGCAATTGCTAATTCAACAGCATTATTTGGTGCTTGCACCACAGCCTCATACAAATCATAGATACCTGAAATACTTGGTTGCCATAAGCTCGATGAAGTTGATAGCTGAGTTCCATCTTGTTTGTACCAAGTGAATAAGAATCCATGAGTACCGTTAGCACCTGTGGAACGGATTAATGCGGATACATAATACTTAGCGTCCGGCATAACTTGAATACCACTTAGCTGTGGGTCACTATATGTTGAGCGTTGTAAATACAGATACTTAGATGCAGTTCCATCACCAATTAGTTTAACAGATGCATTACCGGCAAATGCCATTCCGGCAGTGGTATCATAAGACCAAGAACCAACAGATAAATTACGCTTAGTAAACAAAGAAGGGTTTTCAAATGACCCATCAATAATCCAGTTACCGACGTCGGAGTATGCCTTACTACCGGGAAGAACAACGTCCATATCCGATGAGGTTACTTTTAATGGAGTAGCATTTGCAACCGTCGAAGGTGTTGATGTATTTACGTTGCCACTTTTATCTACAGATAAGTAACGTACATAAATTTTGCTATAACTAGTATTGGCAGAAACAAAGAAAGAACTGTTAGCAGATACAATGTCTACAGAACTAAAGGTTACGTTGTCTAAGGACGTCTGCACAACGCAGTGTGAGAAGTCTACAGACATGGCCTGTCCCAGAGAGTCCTTACCGTCATACGTGCCAGAGACACCTCCTGGACGCGCTGTGAGCACCGGCACAGAGGGCTGTGGGGGAGGGGTGAGGTCTTTGGTGACCACAACAGTATTAGACGCAATATTGCCATTAATGCCGTTTTGACTTACCGCATATACCCTACCGGTAACGTTAATACCTAATGGAAGATTTGTTAACGTTACAGTAGTTTGATTTCTAGTTGAACTAAATAATCCAGTGGAAGCATCTGTGGATCTGGTTAAACTAAACATATAGTCCACAGCAGGGTCTGATTCTAAATTATCAGGATCGTTGTTATTTATAGCATTCCAAGAAAATGTTACTTGAGCCCGCTGATTTCCGATTGCATCATCATAATAGACAACTGTTGATGTTAGTCCATTAATGTTTAAATCAACACGACCGTCCTGAGTTACGTCACCATAAGTGTAATTGGCTAATTCTAGTTTATATAATCTATTTTTGATATCTTTAATAATCTCTGGTAAACTATCATTAGTAATAGCCATATTACACCTCCCTTAAATCGTTGAAATAAAGATTGAACGTCTCATTACCTTGTTTTCCTACCGTAAGCTGGAACCCAACAAGGCGCATATCCGTATCAATTTTATTAAACTTATCTTCAATACTTACTTTAGTAACCTGGCCTAGAGTAATATCTCCTTCAAACGGATTTACTAAATCCGATCTAATAACAATATTAGAAACTACTTTAGTGTACCTACGTTGGGCAAGCATCTGACCGTTAAACGCATTAAGAGCGTTTGCTGATGTTAATGATGTTTGACTTTCAGAGTAATGTCTAACTCCATACTTAGCTAAACTAGTATTGTCCACAGCCCATGAGCTAAGAGTACCGTTAGGACCGACTGTACGGATTTTATTTCGTAGATATTTGCCTTGACGGTTAACAGAATATGATTTAATATTACCAGGAAACGATAATGCTACATTAGCACGAGAACTGATCCTTGGATAATATTGATTAAATACTCTTTCAGGAGTAATTAACCAATCAAATCCGAAGGTTCCATCTGCTACTGAGTTAATTTGATCTGATAAATATTCTGCATCTTTAAACGTTACCGTTCCAGCCGGACTTCCTGCTCCTGTGGTCGAGCCGCGCGTAATATATAAATTACCGTTCGGTAAGTTTTGTGTTGAATTAATTAGATTCCATGCCATGTCTCCGTAAGTCATAGAATATTTAACGGTGGATTCTAGTTGTCGTAGATCAAAATAACTGGAAATATCTTCTGATGTTACTTTAAATGTGTTTTCATTCGTACTAATATCAATATCCCACACAGGTCCGGTGTAAATTTTTACTCCGTTCCTATAGATTTGAATTTCAGTACGTCCCTCTTCCATCTCGTCTGTGCTAAAAGCAACAGCGCTCCACGGAATTGTAAATCTCATTGCGCTTGGTTTGCTTAACATAATCTCGCCTTGTAAATCTTTAAAGTGGAGACTAGTTAGAAACACGTTATTCATAGTACGTGATTCAATTACATATTCTGCCATATTACCACCAAGCATTCTTAGTTGCTAATGTAACAGAAGTAGGTGTTCCTGTAACAGTAAACTTTAATGAATTAGTGCTTCCGGCAGGAATATCAAACCAGTTATTAGCTGTTACAATAGACGATTTTCTAATGCCGTTAACTGTAACATTACGATTCCTAAAATCAATAACTGTAATATCACCAGCAGAACGAGTATCAGTAAGTGTTAAAGTTTTAGCTTGCGTATTATTAACAATGTTGATTACTGTCCATGCACCAACAATAGTAACTGTGGGGAAAGAATTAATATTTCCTGCATTAGTAACGTTATAGTTAGTGCCAGCGGTCATTACGACGTCGGCATTATTGGAATACTTGCGCGGGTCACTACATCCAAGAATAATTTGGCCCTTGGTTTTACCATATGCCCTTAGTCGATCAATATTGTATTTGACTCCAAGAGATTTAGCCATTAAATAACGTTGGGCAATACCAGCGCTTTTAAAATATAATGGGTAATCTACGTCGTCAGGAGCAAAATTACTGATTAATGATTCACAATACGTATCTGCCGTAGCTGATGTTGAATAAATATCCACATCAAAAACTACTGTTCTAGTTCCAGCAAATTTAGCAAAGAATACGCCCCCGTGAACGCCATCTAAGTCAGACTCAGCGACGTTCACAGGAGCCATATCCAATCCAGTGATTGATAGGACGTCAACAAAAGGCAGTGATACGCTACTATTTAGTTTTACACCAGTATCTTTGTACTGATATTCGTAATCTAGTAACGTTGGAGCTACCATTTGTTATCCTAACCTCCCACTAATTTCGTAACCAAGTTCGGCTGCGTGCTTAACTGGATTAATTTCTTCTGTATTAACTACGACATTAACTTGTCCACGACCACGACCGTTATCAAAAGTCTGACCGTAGTTAGTCTTATTATAATCCGCAGTTAACATGTAATCATTAGGATCAGCAATTGATGCGCGAGCTAATGAATCACCTGCTTTAGCCATAACTGATTGTCCAGCATTAAAGGCGTTCTCCATGCCTTTAACAGACATTTCACCAATCCAGTAGAACACCTTGGATGGTGATGCAATACCTAGTGCGCGTTGAGCGGCCCTAATAGCATTATCAATAACATTACGAGCAGCATTAGCCGCACGTCCTGCCATATCTTGAATACCGCCAATAAAACCGTTTACTAATTGTGTTCCAGAGTTTACAAGCAATCCTCCGATATTACCGAGAGCAGAAACAATTCTAGAAGGTCCGCCAAAAACAATAGATACTACATTATTTAGTCCTGACGTAACCGCGCTAGAGAAACTATTCCAAGCGGAAGAAGCTACTCCTGTAATCATACTTCCTAGAAAGCTTAATCCGGAAGTAACTCTACCTGGCAATTGAGCTGCGTTAGACGCTACGTCATTTACCCAGGAAACTACTTTAATAACAAATGCGCTAACCATGCTAGTAACAATTGAAATTACTCTTAATTTCATATCTTCAATAAAAGCAGCAATCTTACCAGGAAGTTGTGATACATTAAATACAATTCCAGCAACAAAGGTTACAAACTTAGCAATTACAGTTGTAGCTAACTCAGTTACTTTAGCAATAAATCCAATAACTAATGTGACAATAATTGCTACAATTTGACCTGGAAGTTTAGCAATCCAATCAATAATAGCAATTACCATATCCGGAATAATCGAATGCCCAACTAATACATCATATAAATACTTAAAAAAGTTAATGACACCAGTAACGATACCATTAACTAAGCCGTATAGTGCGCCAGCTAACCCTGCAAACAATCCTAAGACAGTTTGAACTAGCCCTCCAAAAATCTGACCAATAGCTTCATTTAATAACGCGCCGTCATTTGTAAAGATAGCTGTAATTAAATTAAAGAATCCAGTAAGCACAGTCATAATACCACTGACCATAATGCTTAATCCGGCAGCAAGACCTCCAAAGATGTTAGATACAACAGAACCAAGGAACACAAAAGCAGCAATAACTACGTTTACAACGAACGTTCCAATCCAAGCTAAAATACTTCCAATAACACCAAATACTTGAAGTACAATATTACCAAAAGCACTAAGTGCGGGTTGTGCTGCCGCAAACGCTGCTTGTAATTTCTGAATAGCTGGATTAATCCAAGACATAATCATAGTTACAAAGCCAGTAAGAGAACTAGTAACGTTATTCCATGCGTTTTGTAGTGCTGGAAGCATACGTCCAACCATGTCCATTACATATTGTCCGATGTACATAAACCCTTGAATTACAGGTTGCATGAACTGAACAATGCCGTTCCAGACATTAATGGCAGTAGACTTAATTAATTCCCAGTTTGTAACAATTAAATATCCAACAGCAATAAGTGCAACAATAGCAGCAATAACCAAACCAATCGGTGATAGTAATGCCATAAATGCGCCTACTGGAAGCACTGAAATAGCGGCATTGAATAGCATAATAATACCAACAATTGTTAAAATTGCTCCACCAACAACCATAACAATTGCGGCAATGGATGCAAAAATTGCTATATTTTTTTGAATACTAGGATCAAGTTTGTTAAACCAATCAAACAGTTTAGTAAGACCTTCTGTGATGAATAATCTTACTGGCATTAAAGCGTCACCAATAGCTGTCTTAAAAATATCAAACGAGTTAGACAGTTGTTGAAACTTAGCTTCTGGCGTATTAGACATTAGCTTATAAGCTTCTTCTGTTGCTCCGCCAGCTGTTTTCATTTCATTAGTAAAGTCTTGCAAAGAACTAATGATCTCAGTTTGACCTGTGGCAGCATTAAGTACAGCTTTATCTTCGTCATTTAATGCGTGCGTCATAAAACGTAGGGCTTGAACGGTTCCACCAGCCCCTTTAGTTAGTTCCTTAAGGAAGTCAGCTTTCTGACCTTCTGACATATTTTTCATTTTTTGACGAAGTTGTTCAGTAACGTTAGTTAAATCAAGGAAGTTACCCTGAGCATCTCTAGTTGACATGCCATTTTTTCTCATAGCTTGTTCAAACTTAGGATTAGCTACAAGGTCAAACGCGCGTCCTAAAGCCGTTGCTGCCATTTGTGTACTTAAGCCGTTGCGCGTGAGGAATGCCATAGCCCCACCCATATCTTCAATTGAAGCACCTGCTTTAACAGCCGATGGAATAGACCTACCGATAGAGTTAGAGAACTGTTCAAATGTTCCTACACCTTTCTGAGTCATTTTAAATAACACATCAGAAACGCGAGTAGATTGATCGGCGCTTAATTTCCATCCATTTAGGACTTCCATAATACCTTTGCCAGCTGTTTGCATATCAATACTGCCTGCAATAGCTGCTTTACCAGTAGTAATCATAAGCTCTTTTGAGCCTTCGAGTGTAGTATCAAACGAAGAAAAAATATCATAAAGAGCGCCAGTAGTTTCTTTAAATTTAACTGGAATAGCAGTAGCAGTGTCAATTGCTACCTTTTTTAAATCATCAAATGTAATAGTAGCACCAGTCACAGATGATTTAGCACCATCTAACTGGGTTTGTGCTAACGACAATCCTTGCGTAAATTCAGCGGATGCATTAGTAGTAGAATATAATGCTTTTGCTAAAGCTACACCAGTTCCAGTCATCAAAATACCGGCTGATGATAGTGCCACACCTGCAATAGCACTTCTTTTAGCACTATCATTCATAGTACCAAATGCTGTACTTACTCTATTAAGAATACGCGATGCTTCATCACGAGCACGAAGCATAATAAGCATTTCATGTGAAGAAAACCCCATTAGCTACGACCTCCTGACTTACTATCACGTTCTTCTTCTTTCTTATTTACTGCAATTGCTACTTCTTTTAAAAGCCACATTGTTAAGTAATCTTGATCCATAATCCCGCCTACCTGTGGCAAAGCATTAAATGAATGACACAACCAATAAAGTTCGATAGCTTCATCAGCTAAAGGTTCATAGGTTGTGTCATTCATTAATACTTTTGTGAGAATGCGGGACTTTACTCGTTTCCCTCGTCAGTATCCTCAAAGTTATTCATCTGATTAATATACTTGTCAATTTCCTCACCAACACGAGGATCAAGCATATCAAGAGAATCAGTATTGAAATTGAAAAGTGTACCGTTATCATCTTTTTCAAGATTATGTGCAGCAATACAGTTAGCAAAATCCATCTTTGTCGCTAGCTTATTAGCCATAGCCATTTCGCCCTTCATGTCCTTACCCTTACCCATCTCCACAGATAGGCGAATAAGGTCTTGACGAGCAAGCTTCTGACCGTAGCTCATACGCCGTAGCTCCACATATGCGCCAGGAAGTGACTTTAGGTCAAATCGTTCAGTCCCATTATTTAGTCCAGCAAAAGGCATTTCTACTCCTTGTAGTATGTTTGAATTATTCTTATTATGTAATGTTTTCAGCTGTAGTAACAACCATTTGGTAATGTTTTCCTGTAGCGTCAATAACGCCGGTAAACTCAACTTTAGCGCGTAATAGATCGCCAACGCCTTCAATATTAATATCATAGCCGCTTTGCTTAGCCACAGGCATAGTAACAGAAACGATGTTATCAGCTGATTGAGTACCAGTCATAGTAACTGACTGAGCAGTACCAATCTTAAATAGATCGTATTGAGCGCGGTTTTCAAAGTCACGCTCTACTGTCACAGTCGCACGAGATTCACCAAAATTTACAAACTGAGTGCCAGGAGTATTCTTAATACGGGCATTGGCCTGCGCATTATCTTCCGCACTAAATTCCCATTTGTCAGTATCGTAGACCTGCGTAGTGGTAGGAATTTCTAATTTGTACATACCAGCAGAAATAACTGGTGTGGTAGGCCATGTAGCAGTAAGTGCCGTTTGAGTAGCTTCATTATTACCAACAAGAGAGAATGAGGCGTTTAGAATGCCTTTATCGTCCACAGATAATTTAAATGAAGAAACTACGCAACCTGTATACCCAAAAACCTCATTACCGCGCTTAACTGATACTGACATTGTTTTAGCCGGTACTGCCATTGGTGACGGTGTAAATGTATAAACGTAAGGTGCCGAACCAGTCTTTACAACTGAACAACGTGAAGCGTACATAAAGAAAAGCAAAAGATCAGCAGAAACATCAAATTCAATATCACCGGATACTGAACCATTACCAGGAACAAGATCAACAAGTCCCGGAGTATTACGGATCGGAGTACGTTCCTGCATATTAGGATCATACTTTAATGATTCCTTATTAAATGGAATAAATTTAGTCGGTGCTACATAAGTACCAGAAGTAGTTTCTAGTGCTACACCAAGAATTCCGGATGCGCCAATTGAGGGCATTACTCACCACCATTTCCTACTGGCGCCACAGGAGCGTCAGTATTACTATCAGACTGAGTAGCTTCCTGCGGCTCATTCTTAGCATTAAAGGCTGCTAATTCAGCTTTAGTCATCTTTTTTAGAACAAACCGTGTACTATCAGAAAAAGCATTCTCCATAGTACGCTTATTATTCATTTCATAAATCTGAGCTTCAATTTCAGAGACAGTTCCAGGTTCTCCGTTGTAGAAAATACCTAAACCATCAACGTTGATAGGCTCACCCTTTGGAAAAGTATCTAAATTAACAGTTAGATTATACAACGGGACCACCAATCCTTTCTCGATTATTTGCCTCGTAAGTCATTTTTGTTACCCTAGCTAAAGAAGCGTTTACTGTCGCATACCCAGATTCAATTAAGGATACATAACCATCCATTACTAATCCACCTAAATTACTATCGAAATTAACCTCTACTTCTAACTTTTCAGCCAGTCTATCAGCTTCTTTTCGATTAAATCCAGGATCAGTAATATTTAACGAATAAACGTAGATAATCACGATAAACTGCGGAATGGCTAATTTCATTCCAGCACTATAATCTGTTATCCTTTTTAGGTTTGGATCAATACAAACGCACCTACTTCCAACCATTTTATTTTGGTCACCGTAATATACGGTGTCAATTGAGTATTTAGATTTTAAACCATTAAATTTTGTTTCTAGATACTCAGCAACATCTACTAATGTCGTCAAGATAGATGCCTCGCTTCTCGTTCGTCTAGCCAATCTTCAAAAATAGTAGCTACTTCTTCTCGTTGACTATCGGTAAATCTAATAAATTCACGGGCAGGAACGAATCCTCCCGTACGAGCGTTGCTGAATCCAGCATCCAAAGGATACCCATATTGAACGCTAGAAGGTAGTCCAGAGAAATATGCTTGATCGGATGAGACCTTCCACATACTAATCTGTGTAGCTACAGACTTTAGTTTTCCGGTTTCTACAAGAATTCCACGATTTTTACCTTGACGTTTTTTACGCTCAATGGTAGCTGGTCTAAGATTAGGCCATTTTGGATTTCCGCCACTAGCAAACTGTTCTTTTATATCTTTTACCATTACTTGTCGAACAGATTTATCTAATGGTTCTCTGAATGATCTAATAGAATACTTAAACGCAGAAAGTTTTTCTACAAGCAAGATTGGCTCTGGAATAATAAGAACTTCAAAGAATGAACTAGCCATTATGTCACCATACTGTATCCATCGAAAACTTCGGTTCGCTAAGTGATAGTTCCACAGGGACCACAGACATAAGAGCTAATTCACTGACGTGTGATCCTTCAATAATTACTGTATCACGAGCATCAGTAAGTGTTAAAGAGCCATTTACAATACCTTGAACAAGTTTTTCTGCATCAGCAACAAGCATTGATCCATAAGAATCAATATTTTCTACATCAATGGCATAGGTTTTTTGGTAAGTACGACCAACATAGATCATTGACAGAATGCTTTGGACTAATGCAGGCGTTGAGTCTGCATCAGTCCAAAGCTCTGTATTATACCGTCCAGAAAGCTCGGAAAATACCTGTGCAACAATCTGTAACTCTAGCTCTTCATCAATTGTTGAAATTGTAAGTTTTGCTCCGTCAGCCCAACTTGAGAGCATATCAAGAGTAATTGTTGCCATGATTGTCCTTACTTAGTAGCTGGTTTAGCAGCTTTAGCAGCCTCTAGTTCAGCCTGAGCTTCTGCAAGCTGCTTCTTTAACTCTTCTAGCTCATCCATAACCTCAGAAGCGGCCTTAGGTTCTGGAATAATTGATCCTGCTTCCTTTAGACTTTCAATAACATCCTTGGGAAGCTTTGAAACATCTTCACCATGTTCTACGACAATAACATTACCGTCTTCAAGACCATGAATGATACGACCAACTGCGACGTCCATTTAATCAATCTCCTTACGCAATTGCGTTCTTGATAAGATAGCCAGTGATTGACTTACCGTAATTGGCAGACAGTGGATTAGTTTCCACACCAATCATCTTCAAATCATAACGACGGCTAACACTAATGAGGTCAGATTTACGCTTTTCTTCCCTCCAACGATCTACTTGCATCGCACCTAAACCTGGATAGCCCCAAACGAATTCGTAAGCAAAAGCAGGAACTCGAAGACCAGCGCTTGAAGGAACGTAAGCAAGAAGAACGTTTTTGCCCCACAGATAAGAAGCGGTCATTGCAAAACCAACTCCAGAACCGTAAGCAACCTCAGGAATAATAACATTCTTGAGACCAAGAACAGCAGCAACCAACTCAGGAGTCAGAATACCACGATCGGTATACATAATACGTGCAAGAATCTTTGGATGATCCTCAAGAATTGACATTACCTGATAAGGAATGACAGCCGTGTTGGGCTCAAAGAAAACATTAGCATGGAATGCTCGAATAGCATCATGTACACTCTTAATTGGATCAGAGTTAGTGTAATCAGACCATTGCTGAGTACCAGAAAGAGTCACAGTGTTAGTCGAAGCATACTTAGTTGCATCAGTAACAAAGTTCATCATTGCTAGTTCACGACCAAGAAGAATCTTCTGAGTTACAAGGTTAGTTGCATCAGTGTCAGGAGACATTGGTGAATCAACATTTTCACGTTCTTCATCGTAAACAGCGATTTCTAGACTGTGTTCACTAGCGTAGTAGGAATCAAGAGAAACCTTGAGACCTGGAATTTCGTTAGCCTCAGTACCAGGAGCGCGGTAGTCAGAATCTTCTGGAACCCACTGTTCACGGCCAAAGATGTAATACTTATCAGTCTGCTTACGAACAGGAACTACTGGAAATAGTTTATTACCAACAAATTCGTTGTTTGGGTAAGCTAGAGAGATGTTAGTAAGGACTTTGTCAACATGAACGTTGCCAGAGCCATTTGAGTTATAAATAGGCATCTATGTTATTCCTTAGATAGTAGCGCCAGGAGTAAGAAGCACATTAACGAAAGCGTTAGCGGCCGCAGAAGCTTCTTGTGCAATACCGATCATACGTGCGCCAGCAGTAACCTGCTTAACTGCACGACCGGACGTGTCATTAGTAAGAGGATCACTCTTAGCAAAAACACCGCCAGTGATTACACGAGAAATACCGCTAACACGAACGTTAAGATAAATCTTACCTGGATTAGCAGTTAGTTTAGCTGCGTCACAATCTTCTTGGAATACACCAAGCAAGTCTGCGTCACCAGCAGTAGTAGCGTTCTTGCCAGTCTGAATACCAGTGCCCATAGAGCAAAGCGTAAACGCTGACACGGCAGTAGTGCCTTCAATAAGGACTCCCTTATCTAGGCCGTAATTAGGACCGAGACCCATTTAAATATCCTTTCTTACTCTGCGTAAGAGTTGTTACGGTAGTCTAGGAAAAGCTGTGGGTCATTTTCAGCAGCCATAATAGCGGCATCCTTATAAGACAGCTTCTTTTCTTCCATCAGTGAATTAACCTTATCAGAGAACTTCTTTACTGAATCAGAATTCACACCTGAGTCACTTGAGTTGTTACCGATTTCACCAGTAGGAGCAAAACCAACAGTAATAATGTCGCTAATAAGATTAGCAACCTTAGATGTGACTGTGGAATCGGTTTCGCTAAATAACTTAACCAGCTTGTCCTTAACTGCACCAGGAATAAGCTTATTTGACTTAGCAGCGGTTTCAGAAAGCTTAGCAATGGTACTCGAAACTTCCATCTCCTTAAACTTTTTAGCCTGTTCGCTTAGTTGCTTAGCCTGCATTTCCATAACAGAAACAAGCTTTGCAGTTGCAGGGTCATTCAGCAGCTTTGACTTTTCATTTTCAGAAAGCTTTGATGCGTCAGTACCGGCGGAATTATCTTCCCCACCGTCTTCGTCGCACTTTGCGCCAGCAGCCGCAGCTTCCTTCTTTTTCTTCATGAAATTATCCGCAAGTGCGGTATTAATTTCTTCATCAGTGACAGAGGCTGGATCAAGACCCAAAGCCTCTGCTAACTCTTTACGAGTTGCTTCATCCATTAAATTACCTTCCGATAGTTGTAACTGAGCAATATCCTTTAGGAAAGGACGGTTTGTAATTGCTCCACCGCGAAGAACATCAGTAAATTTTTGCTGAGTTTTTGGATCAGTCCAAGAATCAACAAATTCAGGTGAAAAATACTTATATTCTTTATCTTTAATAGCCTGAGCCGCCTTTGGCGTCCACTCTACGAGTGCCCACAGACCATCTTCCCTTACTTCTGCTTTTTCAATCCATCCAGCAGCGTAATCAATTTTAGCTTTATGGTCATAATCAATATCAGGTTGAATACCAGTTACACGATTATTCACACTATCAGCAAATTTTTGTAAACGATCAGGAGTAAATACAATCTTACCATAATCAGGATGCTTGTACTTACCTAGAGTGATTACTTGAATCCAAGACTGAATGTTTCCGCTTGTAGATGCCTGAATATCATCCAGCTTGATTTCAACGATATTTGTCATTGTTGTCATTATGACTGTCCTTTATCCAAACCGACTCTCTTTCCACCAACGCCCACAGGAGGCAGAGGTGTTTGTCTTGGCATTCCTACTTGATTAGCCTGTGGATTTTCTTTTCCACTACTAACAGATTGTGGTGCAGCCCCATCAGATGACTGTCCATTCTGGCCCACAGGAGACTTACCTCCTGGAGTTGCATTTGGTAATGGACCTTGTGGTCCTTGTCCAGCTTGTGGCGCCTTTACGACCCGAACAGTAGCAATATCGGCCATGGGCAAATCAAATAGTTCTCGTACGTGAGCTTCTAGAACATCGTCAGGACGAATAATACCAGCACCAATAGCGTTACGTAGAGCAAATGAAATTGTACGTAGATCACCTTGTTCACCGATTTGTCGAACAGTGAGTTTTGGTAAATCTTTTACAGTGCCAAAATTATAACGCACTAATTCTGGAATCAAATACATATTAAATGCGTCACAGATACTGTCAGCGAGGAACCTAGTAGCCTTTAGGAATAGACCTAAATCCTCTTCTTTAGTATTTGACTTAGCATCAAGGAATCCAGCCAAGATTGATTCACGAATTGCTTTATCATGCGTCTCAATTGACTTTAAGGCATCCACAGGTTGGCCGCGTAATTCAGCAAACTCTAATTCCCAACCATATGGCAGAACGACGTGTGCCCGCTCATTAGTTCTTAGATTTTTACCAAGAGTTTCTGCTGAAACGACGTCTCTTTCAGTATGATTAATAGGTAATTTAATTACCGGAATGCCAATACCGTGACGTTCCTTCTGAATCGCATCAATTTTGTAGAGTTGATCTTTAAAATACCAATGCTTATACATAGGACGCATCACAGAACGACCAGTAATGTTATTAAATTCTTTATTATATGTAAAAACGACTAGCTTTTCAATCGGAATTTCAACTTCTTTCATCCCGAAAGAGTGTTCTCCGCCTTGTCTTACATACATAACTACTGATTTTGGGCCGCCATTGTCATCAAATTTCCATTTTTTAACGTCTAATGGACTTCTTGGAGCTAATTTCTTAAGAATTGTGTAGGTTTTACCGTCAATTACACGTTCTTCCCACACTTTTTCCATCATTGCATAACCAAAATCGCACGCAAGCATGGCTTCTTGTTTAATTTGCGTCCAAGTGATGCTTTGATACTCAGTTAGTGCTTTCCAAGTAAATTCTGCAATATTTTTGTCTTTTTTCTTGTCACTACCAGCTCGCATGAACCAGCGTCCAGCATTCACAGGTGTTTTAATAAGTAAAAGCTGCCCAGCGATAGTTCCATCGCTAAAACGCATTTTTTGCCAGGTTTCTAACCCTTTTAAACCCATTAAAGCTGCATTATACTCTTTATTAAGCTCTCCCGTGTACGGAGAAGGACTAGAAGAGCCAATTTCACCATAAGAAGGCTTCTTAGACTTAGATTCACGTAATTGTTTAACATACTCGTCGCTGAATGGCAGTTCTTCTTGGTCCGTTTGTTCAAATCTGTTTGATACTCGCTCATTTAGAGTTGTACCAGCGTCAGGATCAATAAAAGAAATACCACCATCACCAGACGGAATCGTATTAGGATGATTCTTTTCTGTAACAATTAAGAACGCTGGGTATTCATCATTACCAGGGACAGCTTTAATTACTGAGTATTTCTGTAGAACTTCGGCTAAATCAACAGTAGGTGTTTGCTGGTCTTGATTATTTTTCTGTGTCAACCCAACTAATTTGTTTTTAATTTTTTCGTATAAATTCACTTAATCACCTACCTCCTTAGAATTGAAGTGACTGTGTGAAGTACCCAGGATCACTAGAAAAAACTTCTGGTGTACTAGTGACTCCTGGCAATCTTTGTGTGTCCTGGTGCGGATTATTAGGGCCGCCTAGCGGGACCACAGGAAGGCGTTTGACTGCTCCTAAATCCATAACGTCAGCTAATCCAGACGTCGCGCCTAATTGATAAATATGAACTAAAGCGTAACGAATCGCATCTAGCGCATGGTCATCTTGTTTAAGTCCAATTTCTTGGACATTCTTACCTTTAACCGATCCTGGAGACTTATAATTGTTGAATTCCTTAATTGTATTTATGCACGAAGGATCAACTAGCAATGCTGGCGCATATAATGGACCACCGTAGTCATCCTCGCCAACTTCCCGATCAGTTAGGAATGATCTAACAAGATCAATACCCGCACGCCAGTTCACTTTACTTTCTGGCAAAGCTAAACACGGAGCAAAATGCTGATTAATATAGTCCACAGCTTCTGGATCAGCAGCATCACCAAATGTCATGTTGATGTGATAACCATCAGGTTGCTCACGATCTTTCAGCATTCGGATATGTTCTTCTAATCTAGTGAAGCTCAAATAATGCTCACGCCAAATAATGATTTTATCATCAGGAGTAACTTGAAACTCGATAGCTGCTAACGGGTTATTATAACCAAAATCAAAAGCGATATAATTAGGAAGAGCAGGATTAAAACTTACAGACTGGACGTTAGTATTAACGTCCCATTCTGGGTAAATTTTACCAGTGAAACTACCAAATTCAGCACCGATTTCTTGTTCAAATGCATCACCTGCCATAGTTTTCTTGAGCAATTGAATTTCTGAGGAGTCAATACCGTCCGGAAACTTTACGATGTTATCCCACGATGGGAACTTCCAACTTTCGTAGACTCCCTTGAATGCATCATCCTTACCGTGTTGCCACTCTTCGTAAAGCCAATTATAACCTTCTGGTGTTGTGGCAAAATCAGCCCAACCATTATTGTCTGATAAAGCAGGACGAATATATTGTTCCCAGGTTTCTTTTTTATGCTTGGCAGCCTCAGACATAATAACACCGTCTAAAGCATCACCAACCAGATTCTCTGGATGGTCGGCACTACGTACTTCAAGGATCGTGTTGTGGTTCTTGAACTGGATAAACATGTTACCCTGTTTTTTATTGTACGCCTTGCCCACAGAAGGATCTTTACCTAGTTGTAAACCGACAATCATATCCTGCCAGATTACGCGAAATTCTTTTTCTGCAAGGTCGTATGTTGGGCCAACGATCCAATATCTCTTATTTGGTAAGAGAAGCTTTGGTTGTAAATCGGAAGCAACCATTTTACTATTATGCGTAGTAATAAAATTCTCACTAGTAAGATATAATCCGTCTGTGTTAGCTACCTGAATGCATTTTACAGGAACACTAGGTACGTCTTGAATATACTTAATGAATCTATATTCTTGCATCGGGCTATAACCGTCAGGTTTAATTTTATTAAGTTTTCTAGATAACCTAAATACAGGAAGTCTAGGATAGAATTGTACTCTGTGGCACAAAGCACCAAATACTCGTTCTTCCTTGTACATACATGTTGGAATTCTTTCATAACGAGTAGCCTTCATGCCAAGGCTTACAACTAAATTATAAACAGCATCTGCAATATTCTTGTTTGTGTTATCAAATGTGCAATGACCATTATTACTTATTGTTCCGTCTGTATCCATTAAACCTTGAAGTAGAGCTAACCTGTCCTCCACAGAGGCAGTTAAATACTTTTCAGGAACATACTTGACAGTCTTTTTGGTTGTATGAATGGCATTGGTATATTCAAACTTGAATTCTTGTGCAAGATTTTCGCGCAACCCATGAATGTAATAAGTTTGTTTTGATGATTCTTTGTAACTACCAAATTGATTCTTGAAATGTTCTAAGATTTCAGCATCATTAGTAGTAATACTAGTTCCCTGTGAATTTCCGTCACCTAACCAGAGTCCTAATGTATATGGTTCTACAAATAGAATCTGATTAGTTTCGTACACCACAGGTTCAGCAAGTTTAACAGCGTAATTCGATTCTTGTCTGGCCCCATACCATTGTTTCTTTTGCATCTCTTCTGTGGTAAGAACTTTGCTGTTGGTATTTCTACGCTTATCAGTTGCGCTTGTACCGTACATACCCTTACGGGCGTTCTTGTCAACTACTTCCCACAGGTGATCTTTTGCAACTATGATAGAATTGTTGTCACTAAAATGCACTTTCGCACACGGCTTATCGTACATTATTTCTGTAACAGCTACTACCTTTGTTGGCAGTCCATCAGCACCAAAAACACTATCTCCAACAACCACATCTTTCATTTTTCTGAAAGACCCATCTGTCATTGGAATTAAGTTTTCAATGTATTCCGCTTTACCGAATCTTCGACCACAGTTAGCGAATCTAAAACGAGCCCGTGATTCATGGTAAAGTTTTTGTTTTGGGTGAGGCTCATAATTGATTTTCTTAAAGTAGGCTGTCTTTAGAACTTGCTGAATCGCATAGTCTTTATCAGACAAATATGGCTGATTCATTATTAGTCCTTAGTTATTTGCTAGTTAATACTAGTGTTAGCAATTACTTCAATTGAATCAAGCAAAGCCTCAACAGGAGACTTACCATTTGCAGATGCCTTAGAGAGCAAGCCAACATTATTGCGACCAATAACTTTATCAAGAATGTAAGTAGACGCAGCTAAACGTACACGCGGGTCCGGGGAATGCTTCGACAAATGGGCCACAGCCAGGGCCGCAGATGGTGAGGCGTTAATTAAATAACGTTCTGTCAAGGTTTCATCAGTAAGAGCAGGATTTACGTCCTTCTCCATTTGAATAACTTTCATAGCCTCATTTGGTAGCCATTCGTCTCCATCAAAACTATTTTCGTCCTCTGATCGGGATGCCATTTGTCTCACTTCCTTTCTGGCTTTGCTGTTGGTGTTGCTGTTGGTGTTGCTGTTGTACGTATGCATACGCGCGCGCGGGCGTATATAAGGAGTGTACTGGTTCGCAGCGATAAGTCAATATCTGGACACATAGGTAAATAGATGTGTCAACAAGGCGACGTGTCGACAAGTAGAGTAACATGACTGGTATAGACTCAAAATTTCAACATTGGGGGAGAAACGCTCCGTCAGTGACAAAGGCAAAAATTCGAACAGATTGTAGCTATGAAATAGAACAGATTATTGTTCATCTGTACGAAAAAAAAAAACTGTTGTTCGACGTCGCGCTGACGACCGCGCCCGTGCCCTACCGACGCCCACGGCTACAGTGCCACTCTCCTGCCCGGCGTGGCGCCTACGACGGACGATCAGACGCCCGCCTGCCGCTACATACGTGCATGGCCGTGCCTGCCTACAATCGCCCTTCCTGGGCCGTAGGTGCGTGACACCGTGTCGCTAAGGTCCGACGTCCGCGCACTATGTAACGATTGTGTAACAGAGTACCCGTGCGCTATTGACAAGGAACACGCCCAATTGAAAGAATCCAAATTGTTGTAGTTGTGTAGTTGAAGGGTTTGCTTGAAAGTGTGCTTTACGCCCTTGTCGAGGAACCGTTCTATCTGCCGGTAGTTTGAAAATCTAATAGAGATGACCAATTAGGTGTCACTCGCGTGCGTCGCTATATGCCGCGTGAAATAGACAAACCAATTGGCTGAAATTGTGGACACGTACAATTACCTAAAAAGGTACGGAAGTCTAATAGTGAATTGTCGGCCCTAGGTTGCAGTAGTTAGCAATTCAATACAATAACTAAAACAAAAATTGCTAATGCCGAATTTCACTACACCCTAAAACTGCACCCTAAACGTATTGCCCTTGCACCCTAAAAGTGTAAGGGCAATTAGAGAACACCCTAAATTAGTAATGAAATAGAGTGTTCCCTAATCGCCCTTGCAACGAAAGGAACAAAGAATGTCGATCAAAGTTACTCGACCGTCCGATCTGGTGAATAGACAAGTTGTTCGCCAGACCCGAAATACGGACAAATTCCCGGTCGTCATCACTAGGACAATTCCCGCACACCGAACCATTACGCGAGAGGAACTAATTCGCAAGGCAATTTACCGTTAGCCCTAGCCCGAATTACTCACGGTTCTCAGACCCAATTGGCCCACAGGAAAGGAACACAATGTCAATCATCATTCACGGTATGCCGCTCAATTCGGCACCGACAGAAAACATCATCCGCGCGGTCTCAGTTTGTCCGCCCATTGTCCGCGAGGAATTGCACGCCGAATTGGTCCGGCGCGACAATCTCGCTTGGAGGTCGTGAACATGCTGACAAGGAAGTATTACAAGGCGATCGCCGACGGTATTCATAACGCAAAGGTTAGCGCGTTCAATGCTACCGAAAATAATGAGGAAGTCGAGGGCGTGCATCTCGCTTTTAGCTTCTTTGTTACTAAGCTTGTGGATATTTTCATCGAAGACAACCCCAATTTCAATGCGGAGCTATTCCGCGACGCATGTAAGTGACTGATAGGTTGGGTTATCGGGCATTTGATTGTCCGATAATCCACTCAAATTCGTCAATTCGTGTTGTCAATTCTGACGTATAGTCATAATAGATTGGATCGGCTAATCGAACAGAGTCTGAACCATTAGGGTCTATTTTCGTGCTATCCGTAGGTAACAAAGGTTACAGTATTCTACAACGATCCAAAATTCGAACAAGTGATAAATGTATACTCTCAGATAGAATAGTAGAGTAATACATATAGGTAGACGTTGAAAGTAGTGAAAAAGCGACGTCGTGATTTTTATCGTATGTTCGATTAAATGACTGACTTTGAACGGTTCAAACACGTTCTGACTAGGGTATATACCATTGGGAGGATACCTGAGAGTGAAATAAGAATTCTCTCAGAATCACGATACTCATCTGGTATAGATACTTGACAAGTAACAAAGCAACAAAGCAACAGCAACAGCAAAAGCACCACAAAAGCAACAAACAACACTGAAAGGCAGTAACATGCACACTGACACAGTCACCTTGCAAGACATTTTCAACAACGCGGACGTTCGGAACCGATTCAATGCGTCCACAGTCCAGGTCGATTTGTGGTTGACCGCCACCAAAGTAACGCACTTGAATGATGATGACCTTGAGCCCGGCACCATTGACGATCCCTACATGATCGAAGATGGATGGGTCGACCCGAAGTATTCATTTACGGAACTTTATCCGTCGCGCAACGATGTTTCCCCGTGGGAATCGTGGGACATCCGAGTAAGGGATTACTTCACACTAGAGGATGAATTGTCTTGTGATGAGACTGTCGCAGAAATTCGTTCTGTTATGGAATGTTTCAATGTTTTTCCGTCACAAGCTACCGAACAGAATGGCACCTATTACGCGGAATCCGAAATTGTTTGGGATTACGAGGAAGGTACGTCATTCCTTTACACCTGCCACATGACGGTCAAGACTTACTCATTCAATGACACGAATGAATGGGAAGAATTGAGAGTCACTCTGTGACCCAAAGCAAAGTCACGGAACCTAGCAACGTAAGCCTAGCCGCACGAATTGCGGCAGTCGCACTAATTGGAGTAATCATGCTTGCCACCTTGCTTTTCCAGGTTATTTTCAATTACGCGCTGAATACGTTCCCGGCTTGCGAATATGAAGATGGTTCTGGCAGTAACCAAATTGTGTGCGCTTGGAATGCACAAACAATGGGAAACAATGAGGGAGAAAGTTTCATCGTCCTGAATTATACGCCCACTAAAAGCGTGTCCATTTACAGTAATCATCTCGAATGGTATGATTACAGCTAGACAGAATGGGAAGAATTGAGAGTCACTCTCTGATAGCCCGCCAAAAAGGGTGAGTCATTCCGCACAAAACAACACGCACAACACGCACAACACGCACAACACGCACAATTGAATAAGCAAGGAGACATTACCGGCTGAACTAATGCCTAGCAATAAAGCAAAGGGGACAGCCATTTACACCGGGGGCTAAACGTCGGTAATGTCGATTGTCTATTCAAGGGTAACTGAGAAAGGAACATAAATGAGAAAGATTCAGATTCATCGTCACTTGTCCACTGACAACAATGAGCATTTGGCAAAGGCTTGGAAGACCTATGGGACATTCACCTACGATTGTCCTTGTGGAGAACTCATGCTTTGTCACCTGGACGGTAAGTGCCGACCCATGATGGAATACATGGAAGATCAGCGTAAAGAGCGCGGGTTGCCAGCGGACGCCAAGGCGTATTCGGTTGACCTCTAAGGTAATTCAGAATCGAATTACCTTGCACTGTGGGCGCGCGCGTAGCGCGTTGTATTGAGTACAGCGCGCCCACAGTGAATGTTTCCTAGATACTTAGAACCTAGAAAGGGTTTAGGCTATGTTCAAGATGAATTTTCTCCGCCCCTCCTTTGGAGAAACTAATGGTTTGTTCTTTGATCCCAGAAATGACAAATTTGGCACCCAATGGGTCAATGTCATTGTTCAGGATAATGAAGGCCAGTATTCTGTGCTGGTAATGTCATCGTTTGAAATGCGCATTTTGTGCAAGCAATTCAAGGCAATTTGCGACGAGCACGGATGGAACGCAGAAAGGAACTAATCATGCCCAAGAATTACACCTACCAGATGCAAGACCTTTTCAGGTTCTACAAATTCGCACGGCAGGAAATTGCAGAACAGCGCGCTGAATACGAAATGGAATGCGAGAATGCATACAAGCTTGGATATGGCACGTACATGTGGCGTGATTATGATGTCATTTGTGGCCATTGCGAGGCGGCACTAACCGACCTGGAATGGGCATTTGCAAATGCGAAGCGTCGCCACATTCGTTACATGGAAATGTACAAACACCTTGATGAAATCATCCGCGTGCGAAACAATCCTGCGAATTCCTATAGCGTCCGTGAGCATTTGAATGACGCAATTCATCAAGCGTCCACAGAGATTCAGGAATACTTCGCTAAATACACTGGAAAGGTAATGGAGGTTTAGGGAATGTACGAATACAAGTACATCACCAAAATTGTTGACATGAAAAAGCTTCATGGCAGCGTCAACGGTAATCCGCGATGGGGAATTTGTTTCAAAAATGAGCATGATGATTTGGTGTGGTTGCGAACAAAGGAAAATAGTCAAGTAGCTTACGAATGCACCAAAAACATGATCGGAAACGTTTACACAATCGTGATTCAAACAATCCACGGAGAATCGCAGATTGTTTCCATCACCGCGCTGAATTGAGTCGGCATTGTTGCCTGTGGTCGCGCGTAGCGCTAAACATTTAGTGCCGCGTTGCGCGTTCCCACAGGCATAAATGAATACTCGAATCATCAAACACCACGAAAGGAAATTGAAATGCACACCTACGATTGCACAGTCACGTTAGCAATGCCGCCATTTGAAGAGAAGTCTTATGTTTTCGTCCCGACGTTCTCACTTTTTGCGTCTAATATTGATAATGCAATGATGATTGCAAAGTCAATTGTTACGGCGTCCTCTGACGCTTTGGGAGTCAACGCTAATTTGACTGGCATCTTTACGGTGATTCAATCCGGTACCAGAATTTGGAAAGAATTCTTCTTTATCGACGGTGTCGAAGTCACCCGGGAAGCATGGCGGAATCCGAATCGGTAATGACAATGACAATGCCAAACGTTGGATACGCGATCACCCACCCAGACAAAACCAGAGAAGACTTTTCCACCTATAGCACAGAGTTGCTAATGCACTTCTACGGTATGGGAGCAAAGTTTATACTTATGGACGCTTTGGGCGTCAAGCTAAGCAAAACTCAAATTGACGCAATGGACGATGCCCGTTGTGCAATTGCAATTGTCCTAGAAAGGAACAAAGATGTCTGATAGTGTAAATGATTATCTAAAGCCAACTGATGAGTCGGTTTCTCGTGAGCTAAATAGTCTTTTAGATTCCCTTTATGTGCTGTCATCAACTGATTTTACATACAAAAATGTTTATGACAAGATTCGTCTTGTAATTAGTAACGATCAAGCTGTAAACAATACTCATTTCAAAAACGTCGATACTACTTTCTAAATCCTAAGGAAACAAAAGGAGTCAAGATAATGCGCACTAATTACGCGATTGAAAAGCCTTTCCGAATGATCGGATCAAACAATCAATTCATGAAGGTCACACGCACGTACCATTATGGCAAGGATTACACCCGTGATGAATTCGTTGTGAGAAATTGGGATCATTACGCCGAAAGCATGTTCCACGTAATGATCGAAAGTCATTACGGCTACCATGAAATGGAACACGAGCAGAGAGTAAAGGCCGCCGAATTTTTGGCAAAACAGATTACTAGGTGTATTCTCATGTTTCCTCCTGCTGATAAAATGGCAGGAATGGATATTGATATTTCGTTCGCCTACGGTTGGGAAGTGTGGAGGTTCCAAAATGTTGCGGAATCCTAAGGAGCAACAAAACGTACAGCATAAGTATTCAAATAGAGTTTGTAGAGGGATGACTAATGACTCTCTCATGTCAATGTTTGTGGGCATGATGCGAGATTATTATGATCCAGCCACAATCAATCACAACACAAACCTGAAAGTTCCTCGACCATCTCGGCAGGACATTTCCAGCGTAGTAACAGAGATTCTTTTCCGAATGGAAAACGGTCATCAAGACAATCCAATGCCAGACTTTGAAGACAAGGAGTAACAGAAATGGCGTCAAACATGATTGAGCGTGCTAACGGCACCAAAGAATGGTACATGAACGGCATGCGGCACCGTGAAGATGGTCCTGCAATTGAACATTCTGACGGTACTAAGTTCTGGTACGTCAATGGACCAGCTACAAAATCTAATTAGACTAGCGTGTAGTTAGAAAAAAATACCGGCCAGGACTTAGCGACACCCTGTCCCCATTCTGCGGCGCGCGGGCGCGTCCCGGACTCTTGGGTCGGGGTGTGTCCCGCTAGGCCGTCCTGGCTCCCACGGGGGACGTGCCACCTACGGTCTGCGGCCCCCACTCTATATACGTGCGTGCGCACACGCGCGCGTATGTGGACTTGTAGACAAATAGCCCGCCTACCTAACCGTCAAAGGGACTCAAAAGATCTTTGGTTAGAAAGCTTGACACTGGCCGAACGTACTGTAAGCTAGGTCTTGCAGGTGAGAGACAGCGATCTGGGTTTAGGGCCGCAGTGACGGCGCCGCTCGTCTAATGTTTCTAATTTGCATCTAGGTTTTTCAGAATAAACAACAAACAACTTGCCAAAACAATTTGGCACAAAACAAGGAGAAAAAATGACTGAGACTGTTGAGACGACCGGAACCCGTGGTCGTAAGGCCGTTCCTCTTGAAGACAAGGTTGCAAATGCAAAGGCTGGCAAGCTTTCTGCCGCTAATGAGAGTTTCTACAACTGGGTTGTTGGTGTTGCTGGTGTAAAGGTTGATCGTGCAAGCTTCGCTTTCGCGGCTACTCTTTACCAGGATTACACCTCTACCGAGGAATTCCAAGCTGCCGCTGCCGAGCGCAAGGCCGCCCGTGAGGCCGCTAAGCTTGAAAAGATGAAGAGTGAATATGCTAAGTTTGAAGAGCTTGCTCGTAAGCTTGGCAAGAAGATTGTCGATATTGACGACGACGACGAGTCCGACGACGACGACGAGGACGACGACGAGGACGATGGTGTCCCCCCATCGTCTCGGCCCTCTCCTTGATGTTGCGGGCATGACTTCCCCGGACGCCTGGCGTCCCGACACCCTCCTGGTGGGGTTCGAATGCCTCGACCTCCCGCTCTCGGCCGTCCCCGAGGAGGGTGAGCCGGACGCACCCCTCGTGGGCACGTTGGTGCGTCGCAGTGACGCGTCGCTGCGCGACACCCTGCGGGCGTTGTTGTACGTGCACGGCTGGAACG
>OFQZ01000030.1_pt1 | contig 47451 bp, 54 predicted proteins | sample 1543011 | NCBI WGS metagenome assembly OFQZ01 (sample SAMN07774216, study PRJEB24372) | wastewater metagenome | isolation source: Exp Tend NO 0WW | collected 2016-02 | reverse complement strand
ACTTCTGGTAAGCGTCATCTGCCCCCAGTATATCTGAAAGAAACCCGCTGGTTTCCTTCAGACTACCTTCCGGCTAGCTGCCCCCGCGGCAAGCCGCGGGGTATGGGTGGTAATAAAAATAGTATCTGAAGGCATCACCCAGCTGACGTTCTACGCGTTCAGTAAATCCGTTTTATAAAAACAGCGAGCGCGAGCAGCAATGCAACGCCAGCGAAACAGAGGATCAGGGTTTTCTTTGCCAGAAAAACTGTCTTGCGCCGCCGCCTTGTCATCACCAGTGCGCTACTTACCATTGTTGACCTCATAGCTCGTATTCGTCGCTTCGAAGAAGTTGACGAGCTGCAGCGTGTCATTGGCAGCGGCCATCCATTTGGCAGGGTTTGAGACGTTGTAGTGAGCTTCAAAACCGAGCTCTTCCAGACGGCGGTCGGCGAGATATTTGACGTACTGGTTGATATAGTCGGCGTTGAGACCGAGGATACCATTTGGCAGCAAATCTTTGTTGTAGGCCTCTTCCATCTCGACGCCATCGAGGATCATTTGCTTGATCTCGGCCGCGAATTCTTCGGTCTGCAGGTCTTCGTTTTCTTCTAGTACGGTCAATATCAAGTTGATGCCGAATTTGAGATGCAGGCTTTCGTCGCGTACCACCCAGTCGATGAGGCTGGCAAAGTTGCGGAGCAGATTGCGTTGGCGGAACGAGAGCGCCACCATGAAGCCCGAGTAGAACCAGATGCCTTCGAGGATGATATTGTAGGCGATCAAGTTGCGCACGAAATCTTTCTTGCCGTCGGTGGTCGTAATATCGAGCGTGTCCTCGGTCATGCGTTTGATAAATTTCGTCTCGAACTCTTCTTTGCGTGCCATGCTCGGGGTCTCGACATGCGCGGCATACGCCTGGTCGCGGTCGATCGGGAACGTTTCGAGCACATACTCGAAGCTCATGCAGTGATTGGCCTCTTCCCACATCTGCTTCGCGAGGTAGAGATGACACTCGGCCGCGTTGACATATGGGTACACCCCGAACGCCAGCGCTTTGTTGACGAGCAGCTCGTTGGGGTTGAAATAGCTCATGAGAAATGTCAACGCGTGACGTTCTTCTTCGCTCATTTTCTTCCAGTCACTCAAATCTTGGCCGAGCTGGATCTCGTTTGGAAACCAGGTGTTGGCGACGGCTTGGTTATAGAGATCCATCGCCCACTCATAATGAACCGGCTTGAGTAGCAGCCCGTCTTGGATGCCCGTGCCTAAAATTTTACTCATAAAATATCTCCTTTGTTATCAAAATTGGGGTTGAGGCTTGATCAATTCGAGTGCAGTTCGGAGTGAAAGCCGAGCACAAAATCCGAGACGTATGAGAATACGGCGAAGATTTTTGACGCAGGTTTTCGCCCGAAATGTGCCGAATTGGCAAGTCTCACTGGCAGCCCTCGCAGTTCAGTGATTCTTGTGGATCCGAAATTGCCGTTAGTAGTTCGATTTCTTTTTTGACGTCACCGGCGGCGTGTTTGATTGCCTCTTCGATTGCTGCTAATTTTTCATCGAGCGTCAGGTTTTGCTCATCTACTACTTGTGTCATATTCTACCCTCCTAAATTTTTATACCGTTTGTTTACGCGCAAATCCGAAGCCACTCTTTCGTGGTGCGTCTGCCGACGCTTCGGCTTTGTTGACTTTTACTGTGCTCTGTTCGGCCGTATGGCGGGGTTTGACGTGCAGATAATACGTCGTCTTGAGACCTTTTTTCCAGGCCGCCTGATAGATCTCGACCATGTCGTCGATGTTGCGTGTCTCGAGGTACATGTTGCGTGAAATCGCTTGGTCAACCCATTTCTGTGCCCGCGCCGCTACTTCGATGAAGGCATAGGGACTGAGCTGAAAGCTCGTCTTGTAGACGTCTTTGACGTGTTGTGGGATCACGTCGATCTGCTGCACATCACCCTGTAGTCTGAGCACGTCGTCTTTGACTTGTTCCCAGAGCCCCAGCGCTTTGAGATCGTTGACGAGGTTGACGTTTACTTCGAGAAATTTACCGTTGAGCGTCGCCCGGGAAAATATCTGGGCGAATTGCGGGTCAAGCCCGGGTGTCGTGCCGGCAACGTGGGCGATATTGGCAGTTGGAGCGATGGCCATGAGCGTAGCGTTGCGCATACCACTCGCCACCTTCGCGCGAAGTTTTTCCCAGTCCAGCCGCTTCTTGCGTGAGATATCGACTTTCACTTTTCGCTCGCGCGCAAGCTCGTCGACCGTGTCGATCGGCAACAAGCCTTTGCTCCAGCCGCTACCTTTGAACTTTGGATAGCTCCCGAGCTCACGCGCCATATCGGCACTGGCATCGATGGCATGATAGCTGATAAATTCTGTCAGCTGGTCGATCAGGTCGTAGGCCTCATCGGATTCGTAGCTATAGCCGAGCCGTTCTATCACGTCGGTGAAGCCCATCAAGCCGAGGCCGAGCGCGCGGTTTTGTGTGTTGCTGTTCATGGCTTCGGGGATCGGCGTATTGGTGATATCGCAGAGATTATCGAGCTGACGGATCGCGCTCCGTGTCGCCTGCGCCATACGCTCCCAGTCCCACGTCTGGTTGCCGTCCAGGTAGGCCGACAGATTGATACTCACCAAGTTACAGACGGCGGTGTTTTCCTTGTCCTGCGGCAGCGTAATTTCCGTACAGAGATTTGAGTGGTGGATCGTGCCGGTATTGTTGTTGAGTGCGCGGACATTGATCGTGTCTTTCCATGTCAACCACGGGTGGCTGGTTGCCTGGAGGGTGATGAGGATTTGGCGAAACTGCTCGCGAGCGGTCGTTTTCTTAAAATCCCGTATCTCGCCGGCTTCGGCCTGCGCCACGTAGTGCTTGTACTGTGCCGCAAATTCGTGGCCATAGAGCTCTGGCAAATCACTGGTATCGGCCGGATCAAACAAATACCACGGTTCGTCACTGGCCACGCGTCGCATGAATTCATCGCTGATATAGACGGCAGTATTTGCCAGCCGCGTGCGCAGATATGGATCACCTGAGTTTTGTTTGAGGTCAAGAAACTGCGGGAAATTCAGGTGCCAGTTTTCCATGTAGATCGCGGCGGCACCTTGCTTTTTGCCCTTGCGCGAGACAGCAAACAGAGCGGTATCGATCATCTTGATAAACGGGATCGGTCCAGTGCTCTCGGTGTTCGTCGTCTTCACCGGACTGCCCGCCGCGCGGAGTTTCGTCATACCGATCCCGATACCGCCGGTGCCCTTGGCGATCCACATCGTGTCGCGTACGCCTTTGGCGATCGATTCCATATCGTCCTCGACATTGAACAGGAAGCAGTTTGAGAGCTGCGGGAACGAACCGCCGGCATTAACCCGCGTGCTGCCGCCAGGCACGTATTCGAGCCGGCTCATGTGATCATAAAATTCGATTGCGCGGGCGGTCGGATCTTTCTCGTTGAAACTCAGCCCCATAGCGATGCGCATATGCGTGAACTGCGGCACTTCGATCGGTTCGCCACTTTGTTTGCGCAGGGCGTAGCGATTTTTGTTCGTCACGACGCCGAGATATTTGCTCAGCTTGTCACGCTCAGGGTCAAGTGCCGCACTCAAGACCTTGAGATCAAACACTTCGCCCATACGGCTATCGAGCAGACCGTCCTTGATTCCCCGTTTGATGAACGCGGGGAATTTCTTGGCGTGCAATTTCGCCAGTTCTTCATCGGTTTCATAATCGCCCAGGATGTTTTTGTAGATATTCTTGAGCAGTAATCGCGCGGCAACCGTATCAAATGCCGGGTCGTCTTTGACATTCTGCAAGGCAGTATGGATCACTGCTTCGTCTAATTGCTCAGTGGTGATCCCGTCGAACAATGTCAGCGAAAGCTCTGTCGCAATCTGCACGACTTTGCTGATCTGATCATCGAGTCCCCGTGTCGCTTTCTCGAGCGCCCGGTTAATTTTGTTGGCGTCATACGGCTCCAACGAGCCATCACGTTTCTTGATATTCACCCTATCCCCCTATTTTTGAGTATTAAAAAACCATCGCTAACGGATGGAACGGGATCTTTAGAGATCAATATGAGTGATCATGCCAATCGTACGTTCCGTGCTCGCGGGTTGGAAGATAATAGGCGGCCTGGCTCGTCTGCTCGAAGCAGCTTCACAGTTGCGGCACAGCGTGGAGTTTCACCACTCTTTCCCTATATGACCCGGGTTCCGAAGTCCGGTATCTTGTTGCACTCTGTAACTCATACGCTACATATAGTGCTTACGTTCAATAGTATGTTCTATATATGGTTATGTCAATAAATAAGCGTGGCGCAATGGACAACATACTCATAAAAAATTCGCACTATAGCATTCCCAGCTATAGTTTCAAAAAACGACTATTTAATTGTCGACTTCGTAATGTTGTCGTCCGCCGTCTATATTTTTCTTAGCTCTCTCACTTGCTTTCGGTGATGGTATGTAAGCAGCGTTGTTTATTTCTTGCTGTCTTGCTACAAGCTCGGCCAACTTCTCGCGTAGGCTTTCAGTAGCGTTCCCTTTCGAGTCGACTTCAATAAAAATCCTTGCATCTTGCTGAAGCGCAAGGTATGCATTAGCTGAAGCATGTGCTTGGTCTACTCTCTTGGAATAGTTCAGAGTCGTTAGAATGGCCGTCAAGAAAGAGGCCGTGATCGCAAGACTACCCGTCCAAACATTGCCAATAATATCTGCCAAACCACCTATACCAGCAAGGGCAGATAATCCCGTAGACGGTATGCCAAGCCATGTGTTCCTATTCGACCATATTTTCGCTTGCTCGAATTGTGCTTGCGAACTCCACATTGCTGCTTCATGAATTCGCCTGGCTTCTTTGACAATATCCTTCTTTTGCATATTAGAACTCCCTGTCAAACACTAGACCCCACCAGTAAATCGCGTCGGTGTGCTTTCCCGCCTCTTCGGCAGCCAGTGCCTTAGCCGCTCGGTCGCGGGCTGTTGTTATGCGTGAGAGTGCATCACGCCGAATCGTATCTGTACTGCATGGTTCAATATAGCCAGCAATACCTGTCGGATCTTGCATCATCGCAAGTCCGTCGTTTACTAGACTATTCAGTGTGCGGTATACATCGTGTCCGTAAATAATTGTATTCTCGCCACTACAATATTTAGCCGTCCGCATTTCAAGATAGAACGAAGATATCTGGACATTTTGAGCGTACTTTATTGCTTTAATTAACCTAATAACATGCTTAATCTTGCCACCGAGCCTGCTATTTACAATATTTACATAGTTGATGTGAGCCGATGGCGCAGCGGTCTGCCATCCACCGTTAAAATCGGGTATCTTAAACACATTGTATTTATCAGTCGTTTGGTACTGATAGTACCCGGGCGTTACCTCTACGACCCTCCCATTAGCAAATCGACATACTACGGCAGGTGTACTGATAGATATTGCGCTAGCACCAAATCGCTCCTGTAATGCAGATTTCACTGTCAGCAACATATTGTAAGAATTATCTCTTTGATAAGCAGTAGGAACCGAAGCTAAGATATCGAGGTCAGTATTGTACCTGACACCAGTGCCGCTTCTAAATGAACCCGTCTCAATGGTGTGACTAATATCAAGCGAGGAAGCGAGTTTCGACTCGATAGATGAGCGGTGCGCTGTGTAGGAGGAATTCTCGGCTGTAGACGGCGTGAGCTTGGAGAGCAGTTCGGTAAAGTGTTGGTTTATTATCATTAGTCCCCCCGTATAGTTTCTCTATTCATCATACGACCGTAATCTTGTATTGACAATAACTTTTTTAATTATATAATTCTTATGCTTATCTCCTACTTTCCTGTGAGGGATTTATCTTGGTAGCACCGACAAGGCTTGAACTTGTCTTTATCGTGCTCGGAAACGGCTAAAGCCTATTTCCTCGGCCAAGCATTGCATTCGTAAACAGACAACACGTCAGTTTATGCCTATCGGTCACAAGTTCAAGGCGTGTAGACACAGACCATAGAAAAACGACCACGCGGGGTGATCGTTTTTCTATGGTAGCACCGACAAGGCTTGAACTTGTGACCTCAGGCTTATGAGTCCTGCGCTCTAACCAGCTGAGCTACGGTGCCGTGTCGCAAAGATCGCGAGAACAGAGATGATTGTAACAGATGTGAACAGTGTTTTCTAGTGAATCGTCACGCAGGAAGGTATACTGCTCGTATGCGATTCGACGTTACAAACAATACCACTTCAAATCCGAACGAGTATATCCCGCCCGCTCTGACACTTCCCTTTGCTCCCGAGCTCATCCAATTCATCCTAGATGCACGAAAGTCGACAACCTACCGGTTCGGCCTCAAATACGATGGCATAAAACAAAGCGACGTAGTTGATATTCAGAATTCAGAAACAAAAGAAATTGTAGGCAAAGCCCAAATACTCAAGAAACAACAAGTCACATTTTTGGATTTACCTCTGACTAGTGACACTCATGAGTCGTACAAAGACAAAGAGCACCAGCGTCGGGTGCTCTCAGGATATTATTCGTATGTAGGCCGTCCAATTGAGGACGAGGATGTATTTTTGATATTTGATTTCGCGTTACTTTAGATCGCAGCAAGTTCGAAATCGTCGTCATCGATCTCGCCGAGGAGTTCGGTGCGACGTGAGATGAGATCTGAGATTTCCTGGTCACTACGGGCACGCTGCCATGAAGCAAGTACTTCGCTAGGAGTGTTTGGGTTTTTTGATGTTGTTTGCATTGTGGTGGTTTGCCTTAACTGTTTTTGTTTTATCGTTTGATATTTCATACTATAGCGCATATGGTTAAAAATGTCAATAGAATTATGGAAGATTGTGAAAGATTCTCCATATTATCTACTTGATAAGAGGTGGAAAACAAACCATAAGTATGATATATGTGTTATGAGGAATAATAAAAACAAATATGATGCTTTCTTTGGACGCGCTTGGACCGTATACCCTGGTGATTCTTGCCGGTCTTTTTGCCCATGCCTGTTTTCAGCTGAGCGTCAGTATGCTCACGCTGATCAATTCGCACGCTATCGGCGCCGGCAAGCGTCACGCGACTATCCTGAAACTATCCCTGAGCTATATCCTCGGCGCACTGTTCTCGACAATTGGCTTGCTCGCGACGATCACCTACCTCTTCACGTCCGTCTTCCCTATCAAAACATCGGCTATCGCCTGGATATTTGTCTGCTCACTGGTGTTCGTCGTGGGAGGGGCGGTACTGCTGTTCTACTACCGGCGCGGCAAAGGGACGCAACTGTGGCTCCCCCGTAGTTTTGTCGAATTTACGTCGGCTCGTGCCAAGAAAACCAAGAACGCCCTTGAATCATTTAGCCTTGGTCTCACCATGGTCATCGCCGAGCTGCCATTTCTGATCGCACCGCTGGTACTCGCCGGTGCCGTACTCGGCACACTACCCAAGCTCGAGCAAACCATTGGGCTCCTCGCCTACGCCGTGGCCGCCTGCGCACCGCTGCTCATCATCACCGTCCTGGTCGGCGGCGGACACAAGATCAGCAGCATCCAACGCTGGCGCGAAGACAACAAACAGTTCCTGCAGTGGACAAGTGGCCTGACCCTGATCTTGCTTGCCGTCTATCTGTTCGCGATCAACATCTGGGGGAATTCCCTATGACCCAAACGGATCTCAATCAAACGCACATCATCAAGCGCAAGAGCGGCCTGCCGGAGCAATTTGACCCGCTGAAACTGCATAGTAGCGTCGTTGCTGCCTGCCTCGCCGTACGCGCACTCGATGGTGAAGCGCACTTGGTCGCCGAGCGCGTCTGTCGCCATGTGCTGGACTGGCTAACCACCAAATCCGAAGTCACCAGTGCCGATATCCGCCGTGTCACCGCCGGACACCTGAGCAATTACCACAGCGAAGCCGCCTATATGTATGAGCACCACCCCCTGATGGTATGAAGAGCAAGACATAAGACGTAAGATATAAGAAGTAAGAGAAACAAAAATATGAAAAAAACAAAATTTGACTACGATCTCATCGTGATAGGCAGTGGTGCTGGTGGCAGCGTTGCGGCTGATATTGTCGCGACTGCGGGCAAACGGGTTGCCCTGATTGAAGGTGATGCGTTGGGCGGCGAATGCCCCAACTGGGGTTGCATCCCGACCAAAGCCCTGCTGCATGCGGCCAATATCTATGACGCCGCCAAAAACGGCAGCCAGTTCGGTATCCGCGGCACAGCGGTTGGTTATAACTATCCCTCCGTCAAAGCCTGGAAAGACCTGGCCATCAAACGCACCGGCGCGGCAGACGGGGAGCGGTATTACAACTCACGTGGCATCAGCCTCTTCCATGGCAATGCACACTTCCTCAGCGCCCATGAGATCACTGTCAATCGTCGTCACCTCACGGCCGCGCATTTCATCATCGCCACTGGCTCCCACTGGATCATCCCTGCTATCCAAGGCCTCGGCACGGTTCCCTATCTCACCGCCCGCACCGCCCTCGATCTCAACCGCCCACCAAAATCCCTCTTCATCATTGGCGGCGGCGCGATAGGCGCTGAATTCGCTGAACTTTTCTCGGTCTTCGGCAGCAAGGTCTACGTGGCCGACATTGCGCCACGCATATTGCCCAAAGAAGACGACGAAGTCGGCGACTTGCTCGGCGAATACCTCACGCGCGAACGCGGCATGACGCTGCTGACGAGCACCAAAGTTGTCAGAGTAGCCAAGGAAGGTATCATGGTGCGCGTCACCTACATCCGTGGTGGCGAAGAACATTCGGTACGTGTCGACGCTATCATGGTCGCGACCGGCAAAGCACCAACCGTCGACCTCGGCCTCGAGAACGCTGGCGTCGAATACACACCCAAAGGCATCGAGGTCAATGATCATCTCGAAACTTCCGCACCGCATATCCTGGCCGCTGGCGACGTGCTCGGACGGCATATGTTCACGCACATGGGTGTCTACGAGAGCCGGATCGCAGCTCACAACATCTTGCACAAGCAAAAAGTATCGCCGAACTACAAGGCCGTTCCACGGGTCACGTTCGTCACGCCCGAAGTCGCGAGCGTCGGACTGAGCGAAGCCGCCTGCCTGAAACGTGACCTTCCGGTCAAGACTGCCATCGCCACGCTCAATATCATCGGCCGCTCTAATGCCCACAACTTCCATGACGGCTTCTGCAAAGTTATCACCGACAAACACGGTGTCCTCATCGGCGCGACTGTCGTCGCCCCGCATGCCGGCGAGATCATCCATGAGCTCACCCTGGCTATCCAGCACGGCATGACCGCCCACGAAGTCGCCAACACCCTCCACGCCTTCCCGACCTGGAGCGAAATCGTCCGCGTGGCTTGCGGCAAAATCAAGGTATGATCTGTGATGCGTGAGACGAAATCATACTACAAATCCATTATTAGTATTCTGACTGTATCTTTCTTCATTGCAGCATATATCCTAATAGCGACCCTACTCATCACTAGAGGCAGACTCGACCAGCCAAACACATTAATAACCGTTGACGAAGCGGCATGGGAAGTAAATGCGCTCATCCTATACGGCAGCTTGTTGTCATCTATTTGCGCTCTCTTATTCGGAGGGTCATATTTGTCCCAAGTTCGTCCCTCGGAACAAAAACAGGGAGTCGTCATCGGGCTCATGATAGTACTTGTTCTCGCAAACGTGATTTACTTTGTGTCATCCCGCTCTTCTCAGGGCTAGCCTAAAGCCCATTCTTATTCATCCGAACCGCCTGCATCGCCCGTGGTAAGATCGAGGTATGACCAAGAAAATTCCAGGCTCTAGCCTTCCTTTAGTACTCATTTCGCTCATTAGTCTCTATCTCATTTTTTGGATTTGCATTGTTTTGCTCAGTATTTTCGCACCTGATTCTGCTCTCCACGACATATCGGTAGTGATCGTGTTCCTTTGTGCTCTTGTCTGTCTGTCATCTCTCATAGTTGTGGCTGCTTTTCTCTATTTGAAATGGGACAAGCCCCGGGGTCTACCTAAGATTCTCGCCATCCTGGCTGCAACTACCTTTGGCTTGGCGACACTACTGTCTCTTGTTATCGCCTGGAACATGGTAGCGTTGTTTTTCTCCAGTGGGTGGACGGACTAGCCCGCGACAAGCGACGGATTAACTGGCACGATCACGCGCTGGGTGTCTTTTGATGTCATAAACCGTTTCAATATCCGGTACGTATCGATATCAAAGGCATTCGTGACCGATTCAAATGTCGGTTGCTCAGTATCTTCGTATAAGTAACCGCGAACGATCCATTGGTCGACGACCAGGCTTTTGAGCGCTTCGCCGAACCGGATCGCCACCGGCGTCTGGTATGGCCACGTGTCAATTTTGCTGCGCTCAAGTGCGAATTCACAGCGCTGGTTGTATATTTCGGCTGGTTCTTTGCCGACACAGGCGCCTTTGCATTTACCTAACTGGTACCAGAAACACGCGCTATTGTTCTTCGAGTAGGATTTCTCGAGCCCCAGTAATTTCGGGCATAGCTGATATGTCTTGGCGAGGTCATCGAGTTTGGTCTTGGCTTTGGTGCGGTTAGTGAACACCCCGTAGATCGAGTCGAGACTATCAAATGTCGTGAGGTCGACTGTCTGGTGCGCGACGGTGAAATACCCCTCAGTATTCATCTCTTTGATGAGTGCAGAGTGTGAGGTCGTACGACGGAGCTGATGATTGTAGACCGGGAGCAGTTGCTTCACCATGGTTGACTCGAGCAGCAATGCCTCGAGTTCGTTGTCCGTCTCGATGACACGGACGTTGTGAGTGTTTTGGGCGATTTTCATCTCTTTGACAAACTTGATATCACTCGAGAAATGGGACTGGATGCGCTTCTTGAGTGTGACACTTTTGCCCACGTAGACAGGCTGGCCAGCTTCGTCTTCAAATACGTATACACCAGGCTTGTTCGGGATAGTTTCGACGACCGTTTCATCGAGGTGAGACGGCATACTTTGGGTTTTTAATTGCTTCGCAACTGCGGCGTCAAATAATTCCTGCCCGTGCTCACTATGAGCAATTTGCGAGAAATCCAAAATCGCGCGGGCATCGGCCATCGCCCGGTGACGGGCATCTGTCGCGATGTCGTGGCGCTCGATAAGCTTCTGCAGACTATGGCCTTTGTGCTGCGCGTAGAGCGCCCGCGAGAGTCGCACCGTACAGAGGAGTCTCGGCTTGAGATCATATCCGCACGCCGCAAATTCCGCCTTCAGGAAAGAATAATCAAACCGCACATTGTGCGCGATGAAGACGGCACCCTGCATAAATTCAAATAGTTCCGGTGCGATCTCAGCAAACTGCGGGCTCAGCGCCACGTCACCATCGGCCAGCCCAGTGATCTGGGTGATATAGTACGGAATCGACGTCCCGGGGTTGATCAGGGTCTGAAATTGGCCGATTACTTCGCCGTTTTCATACCTGATCGCCGCTACTTCGATGACGCGACTGTTCCGCCAGCTCCCCCCAGACGTTTCGATATCCACGAAGACTGTGGGAAATTGAAACATAAGTGTTTTTATTATATCAGATCTATTCGACCACGGGGACGGGAGCTTGCTCGGTGACGGGCTGGGCAGAGATACCGACTTCATTCAAAAACTTTGTGAGTGTGTGAGTAGGCATGCCAACGATGGTGTCATAGTGACCGCTAATGTGGTCGATTAGCGGCGCGGCGCCACTCTGGATGCCATAGGCTCCGGCTTTGTCGAGCCAATCATTGCTCGCCAGATAAACCTCTCGGGCTTCTGATACTTCCGGGGAATCTGGCTTGAAAAACACGTCGCTGACTTCGACACCGACCAGCTCAATACCCTGAGATTTGTTGATGACTGCGATACCCGTCATCACGCTCGATGGGTGCTTGCTGAGATCCAGCAGCATTTCGCGCGCTTCTTCGATCGTTTCCGCTTTGGCAAGTTGTTTACCGTCAACCGAAACGATCGTGTCCGAACCAATCACATACGCGTCTGGATATTGTTCGGCGATATGGCGAGCCTTGGCCAGTGATAATTCCTGTGCATTTTCTCGCGGATCACGCGCTTGGTCAATCGGTTCGGGAATATCGCTCGGAATCGCTTCAAACTCAACGCCCATTCTAGCGAGGAGGTCTTTGCGTCGCGGGGATTGGCTTGCGAGGACGATACGGGACATTATGCTCTATCCAGTTCTGCTACCGCTGAAACAATATCCGCAAAGCGTTCAATGAATAAATCTACCGACTCACCTACGAAGTCTTCTCGGGTGCGTAATCCGCTCTCGAGACTGGCAATGAATTTTAATCCTGCCTGTTTTGATGCGACCGCATCACTCACGGAGTCACCGACGTAGACGCATTCATTCGGGTTAAGTGAGTGCTGTGCCAAAAGTTCATCAAAAGCGCGTGGGTCGGGCTTGTGAAACTGCATATTATCTTTGTAGAAAAATGCTGTAATTCGGGATGATAAGAAATGATCGGGTTCAAGCATATGCTTGAGCTCACCATGGGTTCGAGACGTCAGCACCATCAGCTTCTTGCCTCGTTCAATCAGTTTATCGAGCGCGGTATAGTTTGCGTCAGGAATTACGTCCCATTTACCATCACGCGTGTACTCTTCGGCGACAGGGTGATACGCTACCTTGAAAGCTTCGACATCTACACCAGGGGAACGTACCGCTATGGCGTCAAATAAAGGCTGCCCCCATGTTGCAACATGGACATCCCTATCCATCGGCTCGCGACCCATGCGCACAAGTGCTTCATTTTCCAAATCAAAACAAGCCGCCTCGGTGAGGCATAAGGTGTCATCGAAATCAATAATGACGGCTTTAATCATGAATAACAGTTTACCAGATACATGGGAAGATTAGATGGTAAGGATAATTTCAGGCATTATATCCTCCCTATCAATTCTTTCAGTTTTTCGTAATCACCCTGTGCATCATGACGCTCTTCTTCAAATGAAATTTTATTGTAAAGATCACGATCAAGTTTCTTGAGCGACCATTCTTTGAAATCTTCGAGCGCACGTCCATCTTTGCCAAAAAACCATGCCGCAAAGAAATAGAAATTTGTTTTCAGGTGAGCAAATGCGTCCGCCGTCGCCAACACAAGCCCTTCCTTTGACTGCGGCTTTTCGTCACCGTGGCAACTATGGAATTGGATCGCATCGTCCACGACGAGTGCTATATCTTGGTCATCATATCCCGACTGCTCCATAAATTCTCGCGCTAGACGCAAGCTTTCTGCCTCATGGTCAGGATTTACCCGCTCCATCTTGAAGTCAGCTAGATCATGCAACAGTGAAGCCGCCTCAGCTAATTCAACATCTGCACCATACTTCTCAGCAATCTCAACCGCATACTTTGCGACGACCAACACGTGGTTTTCATATAGCCAGCCCGACCAAGGATCAGCTGTTGGTAGTTTTTGTTCATAGGCTTCCCTAACGAGCTGGCGAAGATGTTCAATATTAGTCATGCCATGTATTGTACTACACCCCGTCTTGACCGTATCTGTTAAATAAGCTACGATAAGTGCTGATTCGAAGAAGTTATGATTCTTCTGCGATTCCTCAATTCGAGATACGCCTGATTGGCTATATCGAGAATTGCAAGGAAGCGTAACGATAGGATGAAGCTTTTGTCACTTGCGGCAAAACGAAATCCTCATAGTGAACGCTGACGTGACGCGGGGTAGAGCAGCCCGGTAGCTCGCTTGGCTCATAACCAAGAGGTCGCTGGTTCAAATCCAGCCCCCGCTACCAAGATATGACCCTCACATTTATGTGGGGGTTTTATCTTGGTCGGAGTTTGTATTTTTGAACCAGCGACCGAAAGGCGTGAACAGCCAGTGGCTGTTCACGTATGCAAAGTTTAGCCGAGCGGAAGCCGCAAAGCGGCGGCCAGCTTTAGCCGGGTAGAGCGAGCAAGACAATGGCTGGTTCAAATCCAGCCCCCGCTACCAAGATAAAACCCTGAACTTTTTGTTCGGAATTTTTTCTTTACGAGTTAGTATTTTAGTATAATAACTGTACGAAATGCGACCTCTGCTGTATAGCTCAGGTCGCATTTCTTTTAGTCGTGGGACAGGTTCTATGGAGTATTCTTTGTTATATTGAAAGCGAAATGCCTTATACCCTACGATTGCTTCTTGCCAAAGAAGAATTGCATCCACTGCGAGAAGTTGCTCGGCTTGTCGGTGCTAGATGGCCGGGCAGGCTCCGCGGCTGATGTGTCTTTGATCGCACTCGAGTCTGGCAAGATAACGATACGCTCGCCAGGCGCGACTTTGCCCAGCAGTTCGCGCGCACTGAGCTCGAGATACTCGCTGCTACCATAATAATTTTTCTGAAAAGACAGGTTTTGGTTTTGCAGTTTCGACAGTTCAATCTGAGAATCGAGCTGATCCACCTGCTGCTGGAGCTCAAAATTCCTATTCAGTGTCCCCACCGTCCCCCATATCCAGCTGATGGCAATCAAAAGCCCCAGTGCGAGCGCACCGTTTTGAATCGTAACGTAACTACGCCAATGAGGAGGAAGGGGAAGTTTCATGTTTTTGTTTATGGTTTTCTCGACACTAGTATATACTTTTTCGCCGCTTTCAGCCAGATTTAGATCTGTTATACTTGTTGTGTTCTGAAGATTTTCTTGAGAGCAGATGATGGGGGCGTAGCTCATCGGTAGAGCAGGCGGCTCATAACCACTTGGTAGTTGGTTCGACACCAACCGCCCCCACCATTTTTTGTAAAGAAGCCCAGCAGTTATGTTAGCGGCATCACGCAGGCTTTGCTCAAGTGGTAGGAATATAAAAAGAGACTACAATAGATAACACGTATGTCCGAAAAAGACCCAATCAAAAAAACGATCAAGAAGCTGAAGACTGGGTACAAGACGACCAAGTTGACGCTGACCCCCGTGAAAAAATCCCCCGACGAACGTCTCGGGGCGTTATTCCGTGCTGCCCAGATCAACAATATCCATGGCGACGGTATGACATTTGTCAATCTTGTTCCTAACGCCAATCTCCGTAAAATCGTCAAAGCCTATGAAAAAGAAGCCCTGGAGCCAGGCTTTAACCTCCAGGTTTTTATCGCCCAACATTTCAAAGAATACAAATCGAGCACAGAAGAAGCTGCCGAGCTCGATACTGCTGATCCCGAACAATATATCCGTAATCTATGGCCAGGGCTCACCCGCAGCGCAAACAAGGCGGTTGGTTCGCTTATCCCGCTGCCACACCCCTATATTGTCCCGGGCGGGCGGTTCCAGGAGCAGTTCTATTGGGACAGCTACTTCGTCATGCTCGGCCTGGAAGCCCAGGGACAGCATGATATCACCGATGGTATCATGGCGAATTTCGTACACATGATGCGTAAATTCGGCTTCATCCCGACGGGTAACCGCACGTATTACCTGACCCGCTCCCAGCCGCCGTATTTCCTGCAGATGACCCGCCTCATCGCGCACCGCAAGGGTCACTACCGCTACCTCATGTCCCGCCTGCCCTATCTCGTGATGGAGCATAATTTCTGGACTCGGGACACCCGTGAATTCCTGACGATGAGCCTCACCCGCAAACGCTACAAACGGATCGTGCGCATGCCAAATGGCGCGACCCTGTCACGCTACTACGATGCCAATGACACGCCCCGCCCAGAGTCCTACAAAGAAGACGTCGAGACGGCCGAAAAGTCAGGCCGGGATGTCAAACACGTCAACCGTCACCTGCGAGCCGCCGCCGAGTCCGGCTGGGACTTCAGTTCGCGTTGGTTTACCGATCCGCAGGACTTATCGACAATCCGTACGACGGATATCGTGCCGATCGACCTCAACTGCCTGCTCTACGAGCTCGAAATGGCGCTGGCTGAAGCCTACAAGAAACTGTTGCAACTCCCGCTCGCCCGGTTCTACCGCAAGCGGGCTGAACGGCGCCAGGAGACGATCAATCAGTATATGTGGGACGAGAAAAAGGGGTATTTCTTTGACTACAATAGCAAAGATGAGTCTCATACTCCCATCTGGTCACTGGCAGGTATCTATCCGCTGTATTGCGGCCTCGCTACATCTGAGCAAGCTACTCGGGTAGCTGAAAACATCAAAAAACATTTCCTCAAAGCCGGTGGCGTCGTCACCACCACGACCGACAACGGCGAGCAGTGGGACGCCCCGAATGGCTGGGCACCCTTGCAGTGGGTCACGATCATGGGGCTCCGTCGATACGGATATGACAAACTAGCTGACACCATCAAATTCCGCTGGTTAGGCGCTAACCTCGCGCTCTTTCAAACCGAACACAAATTCGTCGAGAAATACAACGTCATCGACCCTGCTGCCAGAGGCGGCGGTGGCGAGTACACGCTTCAGGACGGATTTGGCTGGACAAATGGTGTCTTTGCCGCGCTGAAAACAGATCTCGACGTGCGTCTCGCCGAAAAGACTAAACCTACGCGTGACTAAACTTCGGCAGTTGGACGGCTCAGCGTCAAAAGCTTTGCGATACCCCATGCGATGAGCGCGTAGATAGCCATCGCGACAAGCGAGCTAATCTCGAGTACAGAGACGCCATAGCTCGGCTCGTAGGCAAAAATACCGTAGAACGGCATCGCAAACGGTGCGCTCAGTGCGTATATAAAGCTGACAAATCCACTGTCTTGGTTGGCTCCGAACAGCAACAGTACGACACGAAGTGCCAACAAGGTGATGATAAACCCAGCGATAAACCAGACAACCCTCGCAATCATAGTCGTCCCGGCTGCTTGCTGAGCCGTAGCGACGCTTTCGCGCTGCACGGTGGTACCGCCTACCGTCTCATTTGTCTTTCTCACTTCTCTTACTTCTCGTTCTTCGTCCATGATGATATTTCTCCTATTTTGTGGATACGTCCTCAGGATACCAAGGCCAGCGGTAATTGGGTGTGAATTATGTTACTGAATGTGGGTGTCAAGATACGTCAGTGCTACTCATCTTGGTCTGATTCTCTTTAAGTTTTGCCTCTTCTTCTCGAACCAATGCACGCCCTCGGGCGTTTGTTGCAGCCTGTTCCGGCGTTACCCACTCAGTCATACCATAACCCATGATCAGATTTCGGTCGGCGGCTCCAGGTTCAGTAGATCGAATATATCCACTCGGTTTACGTGTTCGACTACGATCGACTCCATCCCTGTCGACAGGAAGTTCTTTTGTCCCAGGAAAGGGATCCTGTAACCCAAGTTCGATATGCGCAAGCGTATAGTTACCGAGCTTATTGGCACAATCATCAATTTCGGCTGCTGTGATGGGTACTGAGCGCTCTACAGAAGCTTGCGATCCTTGAAGTCCATCAGGTCTTCGGTGCGTAGGGGCAATCAAAACCTCATTGTCAAGATTGAGCGGTAGTGTAGGTTGGCCTTCAAGAGCGACGCTCTGTGTCATAATTATATATTATCACAAATAGTTTAAAATGTCAATACTCCGCCCCTTGTGGTCTTAGGAAGGAGCAGCCCGATTGGCGAATTTACTTCGCCGCCGGCGCGATGAGGGAACCTGGGTTCCCTCCATTACTATCAAAAAACCCGCTCTCGGCAGGTCGCCTCGAGCGGGTGTTTTTGGCACCTTTTTGTTTGTGACTAAATCGTATCACCAAAGTGCTAGTGTTGCAAATCAGGAGATCCTGGAATTGCCCTGGTGTGGCTTATTCTGGTTTGCGGATCTTGCGGATAGTCAGAAATCCGTTGCGTGGGTTTTCGGTTACTTCGTAACCTTCAGGGAGAGCAGTTGGTTCACCCTTACCACCTTCGACTTTTGCGAAGAAGTAAATCGTTTGATTTTTGCCACCGCGAAGTGTGACGTCTTTTTTGTGCAAGAAGTAGCTAACCCCTTTAGTATTCTCGTGCTTGTAAGCTGCCATAACCTTATATTTCCTCCGTATTAACTTACAAGATTCAGATTAGCGCCATTGTCCACCCCTGTCAACAGGCTAGAGCGTCTGATAGTGCTTACGGACAACCACGCTGAGGATAAGTGAGCTCAACACACGAACCACAATAGCGACCAGAGTGACCCCTGTTAAAATAACAAACAGTCCCGCGGCGTCAAAGGACAAAACCGGCGAGCTAAAATCATAACGATAATTATCCACAAGTGGTAGTTTGACTGCGGCCGTCGGGTCGGCACTACTAGCGAGGGCGCTGACCCGATCGATCACGCACTGGACATAATCATTGCGAAATGAAGTGACCCCTCCCTGCCACTTGGCGCGGCATTCGACACTTGCCTGTTGGTACACGGCAGCCTGGGGGTTCGACGCGCTGCTGGCGGCCTCGAGGGCGGCTGCGCGGTCACGTTCATACGTCTTGCTCAGATATAACCCACCGTTGAGACTCGTGTTCATATGCGAGCTCATGAAATGCTGAAGCTCGACCAGCGACTGCTTGATCTCGGCTTTGTCGCCTTTTTCGTCCGCTTCGATCACCGCTGTCCGTCGCTCGACCATGCCGAGGTTGTTGAGACGCAAAAACGTCGCCGAAACAATTGTCAGCAAGAGCACGATCACCACTAATTGCCACGTACGAACGCGGGCTAATCGCTGCAAATAGTATTTGACCGGTATTTTTTTCACAAGTACGCCATCACCCTTCTTGTGAACAGTATACCAGTCTGAGTTATACTCTTGATATGCATATCTACTTTTCTGGTGCAGGCGGTGTCGGGATAGGTCCTTTGGCGGAAATTGCCCATCAGGCGGGCTACGAAGTAAGTGGTTCTGACCTTGCACGTAGCCTGATGACAGATCAGCTCACTTCGCTTGGTATCCAGGTGGCAATCGGCCAAGACGGCTCGCAGATCGCCGCCGTTCATGAGCAGAAACCCATCGACTGGTTTGTCTACACGGCGGCGCTTCCAGATGATCATCCCGAGCTTGTCTTTGCCCGGGAGCATGGCATCCGCACCAGCAAACGCGACGAACTCTTGGCGGAAATTATCAAGCAAAAGAACCTTCATTTGATTGCAGTGGCGGGAACTCACGGCAAAACGACGACGACTGGGATGCTGATCTGGGCTGCGCAGCAGTTAGGCGTGCCCGTGAGCTACTCAATCGGCACCACAATCAATTTTGGGCCGAGCGGTCTCTATGACCCACAGAGCAAATATTTTATCTACGAATGCGATGAATACGACCGTAACTTTCTTCACTTTCATCCATGGGCATCGATTGTTACGGCGATCGATCATGACCATGTCGATACCTACCCGACCGAAGATGAGTATTATGCTGCATTTGACCAATTCATAGGTCAATCAGAATGGGCAATACTATGGCAGGAGGATTGTGGAGATTTGTCAAAAGTAATGGGACAAAATACCCGGCTTCATCTCATAGACAAGGCTAAAGTTCAGGCAAGTGGCCGGCTCGATCGTATACCCCTGGTCGGCCAACACAACCGAGAAAATGCCTATCTCGTCAAAACGCTTCTCGTCGATCATCTAGGGGTAAATGAAGAAAAGGCGATCGAGATCCTCGGTAATTTCCCTGGTACTGATAGACGATTTGAGAAGCTAGCCGATAATCTCTACAGTGACTACGGTCATCACCCGGCCGAAATTGCCGCGACGTTGCAGCTGGCTCGCGAGCTGTCCGACCACGTCGTGCTCGTCTACCAGCCCCACCAAAACACCCGCCAACACGACGTGCGGGATGAGTACCGTGATTCAATGATCCTTGCTGAGAAGATCTATTGGCTGCCGACGTATCTGACTCGCGAAGACGAATCACTCGAAGTCCTGACACCCCAGCAACTGATCGATGGGCTATCTAACAAAGAAGCGGCCGAGCCAGCTGATCTCGATGATAAGCTGTGGGATGCAATCCAAACCCACCGCGACGCCGGCCACCTTGTCCTCGTCATGGGTGCTGGCACTATCGATGGCTGGGTGCGTCCTAGATTGACAAAATAGCAATAATTTGTTATAAATCTAATGTTCCGTAGAGATATCGTCTCCGGAGGTATTTTTATAGTTCTCTGTCATTTTGGTTGGCAATGTGCCTGTAATCTATTGGATTGTGGATAGATTGCCAACCAAAATTCCTATCAAAGGACAACCACCATGGAAATCAAGGTGCGCCACCGCATTCCGCTCACCCCGCCGGCAAAATGCCACCTGCGCGAACTGCTGGGTCAGCTAATGCCTGACCTGGCGTTGGCGCTTGATCTCGAGCATGACGGTTGCATGATCGAGATCAAACGGACTGACGATCACGAGCACCTGTCGCACGACATCGTCGTTGTGATCCGGTTCAAGTACTCACTCCTCAGCCGACGCAAGAACTCACAAGCAATGCTTCTTGCGACGCAGATCGCCAACCTGCTCACCGATGAGGACGGCTGCTCGGGCGTGACGGTCTACGTCAACTTCGTCATGAGCTTCGGCGAGGGAGGAGCCACTACCCCCGTCGTGAAGACGGAAAAGGAGGAAGAAGGCTGACAGAGAACTAATGCCGAGAGGCGGAGTCGTGGCTCACTCGAGCCCGCTCCGCCCTCGGCGGTTCCCAAAGTTCATGAAGTATTCGTGAGTTTTGGAAACTAGTCGTGAGTCGCACGGACGAAGTTGGTTGGCTTCCCCTCGCCTAGCCAGCGTGTCTCGTAGGTCGTGAGGATCCGATAGTCGTCAGATAATTCAGATTCGTGGAGATCAAATGAAAGTTCACGGATCGTCCAGCCAGTAGAGACGAGCTGCTCGAGTGACCAGTGGAAAAAAGAGGGGTCGTCGTGCTTGAGGAGCAGGCTTCCCCCTTTTTTTAGCATTTTTGTATACGTGCGCAAGTATGTAGGATGGGTCATACGGCGACCCGCTGAACCTTTTTTGGGAAATGGGTCGGGAAATGTCAGGTATATAGATTCTAAAGACTGTTCTTTGAACAGTTCGCCAAGTTGGTCGGCTCGGGCTCGCACAAATCTGACGTTCGTCAGGCCGCGTTCAAGAGCGAGACGAGCGCCTTTTTGCAGCCGATCCGCTTTGACATCGATCGCGACAAATTGCTGATCCGGATGCCGTGCGGCAAGCTCGACACCGAACAGCCCCGTGCCAGCACCCAGCTCGATCACCACACCATCCAGGGGCAGCCCCTGGAAATTTACCGCGTTTTCCAGGGAGCTCCTGAATTTTTGCCATTCGTCTAGTTCGAAGCAGAGTGGTGAGTTGGCAAACAGCGCAAACCGGTACTTTTTGCGCTTACGGGAGATGATAAATTGATCAGGATCAATGATATCAGGCATCAACGCAGGCGCTCCGCGACGCCACTTTGCACTCGATAGAGATGTGAGGGTTCGGCTGATTCCACTGTCCCGCCGTCGACATAGAGGTCAACGGCGTCACCGAAGTATTCGTAGGCTTCGTCGATAGTAGTTGCCGTCGGCTGTCCCTGCAAGTTGGCACTTGGCGCGATCAGTGGCCCGGTTTGTTTGAGCACCTCAACCAGCCACGGCGCGGTCACTGGCATACGAAACGCTATATCATCCTGATGCTGGTCGTGATGCACCAGCCAACCCGGCGTCCGCTCTCCAATAGGGACGATCACACTCGTAGGATAGGCGTCGCTGAGGACACGTTTGGCCGCTTGGTAGGCGTCCCGGCTGACGTCGTCCCACATCTGCTGTTCGTCTGCGATGAGGACGATACACGACTTATCTGCATCGCGCTGTTTCATGGCAAAAATCGTGTCACTGTTCTTGCGATGGTCGGCGCGGGTCACGATGCCGTAGATCGTATCGGTGCGTAACACCACAATCCCACCACTTTTCAGGACATCAACAATAGTTGCAAAGCTGTCTTCATTTGCTTTTCTCATTGCTATAATCATACCATCTTTTCTCTGTTAATGCGAAATATGGCATACCAGACGAGCCCCAGGGTTCCTGTATACTAGCTCTATGCAAACAAACGAAACTCCAAATCTTTTTCAGCTCATAGGCGCCTGGGTCGTCGACCATGGGTTTGCGGTTCTGCTCATCCTCGGCGTTTCCTGGCTGCTGCTGTATTTCGGTGGCAAGGTCATCAAGCGTGTCATCCGCAAGGTCATACGTAATTCACATTTCCATATAATCTCGGCTGAGGACGCGCGCAAACGCCAAGACACGCTGATCGGTTTGTTCAGAACGATATGGAAGATTATGGTGATCATTGTCACGTTCTTTCTCCTATTCACCGAGATATTCCCCGACATCAACCTGATCCCAATATTTGCCAGCGCCGGTATCATCGGTGTGGCGGTCGGCTTCGGCGCGCAGTCAATTATCAAAGATTTCATCACGGGCGCTTTCATCATCATGGAAAATCAGTACCGGGTCGGTGATGTCGTCGATATCGAGGGAGCCGCCGGAACCGTCGAACGTATCAGCGTCCGCTCGACGGTCGTGCGCGACACGGATGGCAACGTGCACTTCATACCAAACGGCAGTGTCGTCCACGTCATCAACAAAACCATGGGCTACAGCCGCGTCAATCTGACGATCAGCGTCACACCTGACACTGATATCGACCAGCTGGCGGTTGTGATCGACCAGGTCGGCACAGAAATCATCGAGGATGAGAAATGGAAAAAGAAGATTATTGAGCCACCTCATTTCCTGTCGATCGGTAGCTTTTCGGACACTTCCCTAGAGATAAAAGTTACTGCCAAGACCCAGCCGAACAGTCAGTGGGAAGTCACGGGCGAGCTGCGTCGTCGCCTGCTGAAAGCATTTACGAAGCACGAAATCGAGCTCACTCACTAAACTATAAACTGAGGGGAGACCAGTCTCCCCGCTGTATTGCCGGAGTAAATCCGGACAATACAGCTCCCCTCTCTAAAGATTGGGAAGACTCGTCTCCCCATTCATGTCTCAGAGTAAATCTGAGACATGAACTCCCCACGCTAAAGGCTGCGCTGTCGCTTGCTTAGTTTTGTGCAGGGTCTTGGGCGAGCGTCAGGGTTTCGTCTTCGAGAGCTTTGTCTTTGAATTTACCAATTGAATTTAGTTCTTTGCGTTGTTCGTCAAATAATTTCTGATACTTTTCGAGGGCTTCTTTATCCACCGAGCCATTGGTCGCAAAATCAGCCTCATTCTGCGGCTTGATGAGCTCTTTGCGGGCTGATTCGTAGCCGGGGCGACTGAGATCCAACTGCAATGTACCGCTCGAAACATAGAGCGAAAGACTCACCACGGTCATGATCAGGGCGATAAAAATAGTCAGGGCGATGGCCATCACGAGCTGGTGTCGAACCGCCAACGTCCTGAGGTCATTGATCCATTTCATTGCGCGACTCCTGCCTCAGCTGGCTGAACAGTCGGCTGTTTGAGATCGTTGAGTGCCGTCTGGTAGGAGTCCAGCAATCGGTCAATGTCGTCGACGCCGGTGCTCAATTTTGTCCGCAGCTGACGTGTCTGCGTCAGATAATCGTAGAAGGTCACCGGCTGTTCTTTGCAGTTGGGCAGCTTCATCGTGACATTGATACTGTTATTGTAGGTGATGTAGTTTTCGATAAACTCAGATCGTTTTTTGTCTATTTCCGCGGTCAGCGAGGCGAGTGTCGGAGCGCTCATTTTGTTGAAGGCAATTCGGCTATTGAGTGCGGCCATGAGCTTCAGGGTCGACTCGTAACTCACCCCTCGGTTGCGCCGAGTTACCGCTTCGCTGAGCTCGAGCCGTTGCATACTCGACTGTGCCGTCACGCAGTTTTGGCGAATCAACTCGATCTGGGCGTCGTTGAGGGTCTGACCCTCGGCGCTGACATTGGGCGACGACAATAGCACCAGCAAGCTGGCAACCACAGCAAAACGTCGCGGATATTTCATGTTATCTATTATAACTTGTCCTTCTATGTTTCGTTACCCGGCAAATGCCAACGCTCGCCCTTGCGTTGGATCATGCCTTCTCGTTCCAAATCCTCGAGCGCCTGCACAAACCGTTCGTCGGCAGCAACCGACTCCTTGAGTGCCTCTGTCTCCAAGGGAAGACGAGTCAGCTCTCGGATGATCCGCCCCCGCATCTCGCGCAGGCTGCCCGCCAAGGGGCTTTGTTTTTTGTAGTGCTTACTCTGGTCTAGCCGACCACCAGCCGTTGTTTTCAGATACGCGCCGTAGTCCATGAGCGCCCAAAACCATTGCCGGGGGTGTTCACGATCCATTGTCCGACCCACTAGTTCGAGCAATTCGCGGTCAGTGATATCGGTACGCTCAGCAAAGAAATGATGAAAATACACCGTGCGAATATTGGTCTCGACAAAAGCAGTTGGAACCTCGTAGGCATAGTTCAGGATAGCGCCGGCAGTATTGGGACCGATACCCGGCAGTGAAACTAGCTGTTTATATTCACGAGGCAGCTCACCATCATACTTCATGCTGACTTCGGTCGCTGCCTCCCACAGGAACTTAGCACGGCGATTGTAGCCGAGTCCGCTCCAGACGACGAGCACGTCCGCCAGCGAACTCTCGCCAAGCTGACGGATCGTGGGAAACTGTTTCATAAACTCTTCAAATTTTGGTATCACCCGGCTGACTTGGGTTTGTTGGAGCATCAGCTCACTCACCCACACCCGATAGGGAGTCGGATCGTCTCGCCACGGCATCGTCCGATAGAGCCTCTTGCCCTCGTGCCACACGAGCTCCCGGAATTCAGTCTCATTCATGTACGTTATTATACCGGCGTATACTAGAGGTATGACAACATACGTGTTAGCTGGAGGATGTTTTTGGTGCTTGGACGCAGTCTACCGCCAACTAAAGGGCGTGGCTGAGTCAGTCAGCGGCTACACGGGCGGTGATAGCAAAGATCCGGCATATGATGAAGTAAGCAGTGGCACGAGCGGACACGCCGAGGCAGTCAAAATCACGTTTGATGAATCAGTTATCCCTGGGGACGTCATCCTCGATATATTTTTTCTCATCCACGACCCGACGAGCCTCAATCGGCAGGGAGCCGATGCCGGGACACAATATCGCTCGGCGATGTTTTATGCTGATGAAGCGCAAAAAAGTGAATTCGAGGCGGCGGCTGCGCGAGCTCAGGCGCACTGGGAAAATCCAATCGTCACCGAGATAACGAAACTCGACATCTTTTATACGGCCGAAGAATACCACCAAGACTACTTTGCCCGCAACCCCGCCAACCCCTACTGTCCGGTCGTTATCAGTCCCAAAGTAACTAAGGCGAAAAAAGAATACAGTAAATGGTTTAGCTAAGCATCTCACCGAGATGATCAGCAATAGCGCTCGCGAGCCGATGTGTTTCATTCGCGCTCAAATGGATTCCGTCCTGGCCCATGCTTTTGCATATGCGACGCGAGTCGAGTGCTGCCCAGCCGCGATCGGTCGCTTTCTGCATTAACGAATCGCTGATATCCGTCACCCGCTCTGCGGCACCTTTGAATAATTCTGCAAATTTCACAAGTTCATCTGTTGCGACGTCAGGCGGAGCGACAACCAGTAACTGCGGCTCGGCATAGCCCATGAAATCACACCAACTCTTGGCTTCTTTCATGTACTCGTCGAGAGCATTGGCGACATCTGTAGCACTATGTTGTGTCGTGGCGTTAGCATCGTTACTACCCAGCATGATAACGAGCACATCTAAAGGCAAGTGACTCGCAAAGATCGGCCCAAATTGCGCCAGACCATCACGCTGCGGAAAGGAACCATTTTCACCAAACATCGTCCGGCCACGTAGCCCCTCGGTGATAATTTCAACCTCGTTGCCCAGGGATTGTTGGATACACGTGCCAACGCGAGCGTCTAGATCGTGGCGCTTAGCTTCGTTACCATCCATACCCCAAAAAATTGAATCACCATATAGCAGCACTGTTTTCATATTATCCCCCTTTTAACCGAGCAGCTCGTCAACAGCTCGAGCGAACTTTCGATCGCGATCGGTGACGTCTTGGACGTCGTGGCTATACAGCGTGATGATAACTTTGTCGTGAGAAAGCAGCACGTCAGGATCGTGCCCCTGCTGCTCGGCAATTTTGGCAAGCTCGGCAACCAGCGTGACACCAGTACGAAATGAGTCGGTCGGCACGACGCGCACCAGACCCTCGCCCTCGATATCAGACCAGGCAAGATTGAGATTGGTTTCGTTATCAGACATAGTATCAGTATACCTCAGGCGTGTTAGTCTTCGCGCATGTCTTTGATAGGATTGCGACGGACGTTGCTAGCGATCGGGATGAGCGACGCCACGACTGCTGCAGCGATGATCACTGCGACGATCAGTCCGACGTCATAGAGATCAAAGTGGTAGAAATAGAATCTCTGTGTCAGGTCACTGGCGTTGAAGAGTAGCGCCATCGTCACGCTCGTATCGGCGCTCCAGACACTGTCTGCCCAAAGCGCCAGAGCAAACCCAATCAGCAGTGAGATGATAGCCGTTAAGATCGCGAGATACACGGTGTAGACGATATAAATTTGTGCAATTCCGAGGCGACTCGCACCCAGCGCGCGAAACACAGCCGTTTCTTTGCGGGCATCAGCGATGATACGCCCGATCATGCCCATCAGGATCACTGCTGCTACGAGACCGACGACACCAGCGACGATCAGCTGTACTTTTCTGAAACCTGACTGAAACTCGTCGATAGCGAGGCTGACCGATCCAAATGGCTGGAGCATATATGGCCGAGTCTCTCGGTCGCAACTCACCTGTCCAGGCTCCAAGACTGCGCCTGGATACAATAGGGTACACCCTTGCTCTTTGAGGGCGACGCGTGCTGGGACGGGGTCTGAATACTCAGCATAATAAGCAGTTTGCGGAGAATACATCCGCTGCATAGGTAATTCTTTGAAGATCTCGGCTGTTTCCGGCACTTGTGAGGCGATGTCTATCGGACTCGCCCAGCCGACTCCAAGTGATGAGGTCAGTAGCGAGGCGAAAATATCATTGACTGTCAAACCCTGAGGGAAAGAACGGTCAGGACTCACGCCGACAATCCGAAAGGTGAGAATCTTTGAGCTGGGCACTGCCTCTCCAAAGAGTCGATTGAACTGCTGCTGTTTGCTGGCAAGCTGCTTCGTCTCAGCACTGCGTACATCTCGCTGCGTGACCGGTGTCGCACATGGCTCACTGTTTGGTGCTTTGATGTACTCTGGTTTTTGATAATCTTTCTTGCTTTGATTTGCCTTGATATCGGCTTGTTGCTGCACTGCGTCCTGCAATTCGGCATTTGAAGTCGAGTTGCGATAACAGATACTAAATGTATGGCCGGCAATTTTCTGACGTACTTCGATGAGACGGGCTTTTTTGTCACTGGCCGTTGCGTTGACACTCAGTTTCGGTAATTTCAACAAATCTTGGGCTGCTGAATACGACGTGATGATTGGCAGTGAGCCGTCCTTGCCTATAGCAAGCGTCTGATCCTTGAGCAAAAACGGCTCGAGCAGCGGAGCGTCCATGAGCGTCCAGTCAGCCGACAAGCCGGCCACCCCTTGCGTCATACCAGGTCCATAGTTTGTTACCTTTTGGTCGATCTGCTCCTTGTTGCCATCGATAAGATTGAGCGTAGGAGCCTCGCCATTGTTGCTGCCGATCCGCTTTGACTCATAGTAGGCCTTGGCGCCAGGAAGTTGCTGCTTGAAACGATTCATGTCGAGCTTGTGCGGGTTAGAGGCATCGAACTCTTCTAGGACTTGCTGCCCGATGTTTGTCTGAGTGTTGAGGTTTTTGTTACCGGCTCCATCATCGTAGACAACACGATCAGCCTCGTTTGCGACATATTCTATACCGAGACGCTTGGCCTCGGCCTTTTTGCGAGCTTGGAGATCTTTGTCGAGCGCCTCAGCCCGAGCAAGCATAGCTGGGTCATTTGTCGCAAAACCGTTTGTATAGACTTTGCTGTCACTATATATGCCGGCGACGATATACCGACCAGTAAACCCCTGATCAGAAAAAGTCCGGAAGCTGTTGAGCGCCCCACTGACGATGAGTGAACCAGCGACCAGTCCCGTAAATAGCAAGCTTGAGACAAACAAGACGATGAACAATCGGATACGGCGGGTGCGGATCTTGGTGTAGGCGAGTTGCAGCGAATCAACGAACCTGATCATGCGATGACCTTTCCGTCGCTCAGACGAATCGAACGATCCATCTTGGCCGCTAGGTTTTCATCGTGTGTGACGACGATAACTGTCGCGCCGAATTCGTCGCGGGCTTTGGTAAAAAGGTCAAAAATCGCCTGGGCATTGGTCTGGTCGAGGTTGCCGGTCGGTTCGTCTGCCAGTAGTATCTTCGGTTGGTTGATCAGCGCCCGGGCGATGGCTGTCCGCTGTATCTGACCACCTGAGAGCTCTTTACCATAGTGTTTCAGGCGCTCTTCGAGCCCGACGGCTCGAGCGATCTCCTGAGCACGAGCATGCCGCGCAGGCCGTTTGGTACGGGCAAACATGGCTGGCACTTCGACGTTGTCGCGGACGTTCAGAAAAGGCTGGAGATAAAAAGATTGGAAGACAAAGCCGATTTTCTGGCCGCGATATTTGGATAATTGCCCGTCGTGCATGTCCTGCAAATTGACACCGTCGACGACCACGCTCCCGTGGGATGGCTTGTCGAGGCCACCGATGAGCTGGAGAAGTGTACTCTTGCCGCTGCCGCTTGCGCCGACGAGCGCCACCATTTCGCCCTCATGAATCGTGAGCGATACGTTGTCGAGTGCCTGGACGTGAGATTTACCAAGCTTGTACGACTTTGAAACGTCGCTCAGCTCGACGACGACCGGCTGCCCGCTGCGATCAACCTTTGGCGTCATCGGTTCTCTTTGCAGGACAAACGTATCAAGGTCTGACTTGAGGCGTGCGACATCGCCATCGTAGGCGTCCACTAATTCTTGCAGCAAAGTTGTTGATTGCATAAGGAGTATGATTCTCAGTTTATCACCTTTTTGCGGCGAGCAAGAGCGTGATAAGCTGGAGGTATGAAACTCAAAAACACCCTCATATATATCGCGCTTATCATCGTCGCAGTTTGGCTCCTCGGTCACCTGCTTCATTTTGCTGCCGAGCTTCTCAACCTCGTGTTGATTGTTGCGGCTGTGCTCGTGATCCTCTGGTTGGTTCAAACATACCTACTCTCGCGGAGAAAGTAAGAGACAGGCTGCAGTGTCAAAACTTCCCATGTACGTCATCATGACTGTTTTCTTGACAATCGGCAGCATCATTCCGGGATTGTTCGGGGAATCGATGTTTGGTGGCTGGAGCATGTTTGGGACACTGGTCGGTGGTATCGTCGGTGTGGTCGTGTACTGGAAACTCCGCGACGCGGGATATATCAGCTAGGCTATACGCTTGACGAGCCGCGATCTTTCGACCGCGGCTCGTCAAATACCGACTCGTTGGTTATCGCAAATTGCGTTGGGCGTCAGCTTTGAGAGAATCAGCCGTGCTCTTTGCGGTGTCCCCTACTCGCCCAGCCCGTACTTTGGCTTCGTCACCGAGACGTCCAGCTTCATCCTTTAAAAGGTTCGCTGAATTGCGGGCGCTTTTCGCCATTTCCGACACTTCTTCGCCCGCTTCGTGCGCGCTTTGTTTGAGAGTTTTTACTCCCGCTTTGGCCGCTTTCTTGACTTGGGTGGCCTTTTTATCAGCGTATTTCTTGGCCTCATCGGCTTTTTTCATGATATCTTCGCGGGTTTCCCGGCCGCTCTTGGGGGCAAACAGGATACCAGCCGCAAAGCCGGCTGCAGCGGCGAGAAGAATTTTTACTGGATTATTCATGGTGATATTCCTCCTTATTTTTTACGAAACGCACCGACAAGTTCACCGAAGACCTTGGCGGGGTTAAGCCACTCTGTTGCACGAGCGAGATTGCTCGAGGTAGCACTGACATTATCAGCGATCCTTTTTACCTTGACAAGCACCAACGTCACAAACACCAGCAACGCGATGATCACAATCGACAACAAGACGACGATGACAGTCAGTAGTGTCAGTATAGTGTTTAGTTCATTGATCAACACAGATCCTTTCTAGATTAGTGGTATCTCCCCCATTATAGTGTGCGAAAGCAGTCTGTGTGTGAGATATCTCACAAAATAGCCGAACCTATGGTGTCAGGCGATTGATATCACGGGGGAAGAGAGTGGCTTCTTTGACGTTGTTGAGTCCGACAATTTTTTGTGTCAGGCGCTCGAGCCCCATGCCGAAGCCGCCGTGTGGCGGTAAGCCGTACTGAAAAGCTGTGAGATACGGTTTGAATCCTGGGTGTTCAGGATCACCGTGGGCAATGTCTTTGAGCTGCTGGACGAGAACTTCATAGCGGTGCTCGCGCATCGGCACAGTCGCGATCTCGACACCTCGGAAGAGCAGGTCGGAGCGATCAGCCAGCTCTGGATTGTCAGCGTTTTTGCGGTGATAGAATTTCATGCTACTCGATGGCCAGTCCGTGACGAAGACTGCTTCGCTCCCTAGATTTTTCTTGGCGTACTCACAGATCCATTTTTCTTCATCAGGACGTAGATCGTCTTCACTAGTGTAGTTGTCTTTGTTGTGCTTGGCATAGAGCTCATGCACTTCTTGCATCGTCAGTCGTGGGAAGTTTTCGCTCAATACTGGTTTGTGAGCGTTCCATTTTTTGAGATCATCGCTATAGGCTTCAAACACTTGGTCGACGATTCGGTTGACCAGCCCGCTCGTAAATGTCAGTAAGTCATCAAATTCGATGAAGCCCATTTCGGCATCTATCGTGATATATTCCGTCATATGGCGAGTCGTCGCGCTTGGCTCGGCACGATAGGTCGGGTTGGTCTCGAACACACGTTCAAACACGCCGACCATCATCTGCTTGTAGAACTGGGCACTTTGCGCCAGGGTCGCGCTTTTACCGAAATAGTCCAGCTGAAATACCTCTGCACCGCCCTCGGTTGCTTCGGCGAGCAGCTTCGGTGTGTTCATCTCAGTGAAATGGTTTTCGATGAAATAGCTTCTGGCTGATTCGAGCACTTTTGCTTGGACTTTGAAAATCGTTTGTTCCTGCATGTTTCGCAGACCGATCACCCGGTGATCAAAAAGTGTATCGAGGTTCTCGGGTTTGTGATTGATCGGCTTATCAATTTCGATCGGCGATTCGTCGGTGACGGGTACTTCGATCTCGACGCGCACGTCATGCAGCTCTGCCCCGCCGGGAGCACGCTCGTCTGCCACGACCGTCCCGGTCAGGCTCATGACGGTACCGATTTGCATGCCACGGAGTTTTTCGACCTGCGTCTTGTCTTCGATCAAACTTTGGGCGAGACCACTCCGGTCACGCAGCGTGATGAAATTAAGGCCACCGAGGAGGCGTTTTTTGTGGAGCCAGCCGCGGACAGTGACTGTTTCGCCGGCTTTTGCAGCCAGTTCGCAGGTAAGTGTTCGTGTCATAATAATTCCTTTTCTGTTGGTAGTAGAGGTGGCTGTCGGTGGGGTCGAATGTCAATAAACACGCCTCGGTTATTAACCGACCCGCGAATCACTATCGTTATTATCAACTCGCCATATCATCTTGCGGCTATTCTACCACTGTTACGGTGTAGTTTCTAGATGTCTTGGCTGCGGCTCGCTTGGTTGTTGTGGTTTGGATTGCGTTCAGCGACGGCGCGCAGGTCATCGAACTGATCAAATTCATCGACAATCTTGCTACCGATCAACGCTTCGATGACATCCTCGAGGCTGAGCAGGCCGACGGTCTCGCGGTATTCGTTGACCACTACGAAGAGATGATGATGCGTGCGTAGGAATCCATGCAGGGCATATTCGAGGTGCTGGTCGTCACGGATGTAATAAACTTTGGGATCCATGGCCGCGCTGACCGTCTGGTGCTCGCTCTTGAGATCGATCAACTCTTTCAGGTAGAGAATCCCAACGATATGGTCAACATCGCCATCGATCACCGGATACCGGCTGTGGCCTGATTTGTGCAGCTCGGTCATCACCAGCGGCCCGAGTGTATCATGGACATCAGCGGTCACGATCATACTCTTGGGGGTCATGACATCGCCGACTGTCCGGCTATCAAACTCGAGGTTTGCAGCCAGCCGTTTCGCTTCTGCCGCGCTCAGAACACCAGGCGAGCGATGGACGACATCGAGCAGCTCGTCCGTCGAATAAATACGCAGGGTTTCTCTGTCCATATCGCGTTCGCGCAGTCCTCTGAGTACCGGGCTGATCCAATCAGTCACTTTCAGCGCATATGGCCAAGACAGATCACGGAGCTTGTCGGCAAGTGATCGCACAAGAGACAATCGGATCAACAAAGGAGCGGTGATGAGCAACAGCGCCCCTATCAGGATCCCCTGCCACAAACCAAAGGCAAACACGCTCGAGGTCACGAGTGCCGTCGAGACAACCGTCACGACGATCTGACGCAAGCTATCGAGCTCCGGCTCACGCAACAGACGCGCCAGGAGTTCGCGAGCTGTTTTGTCGCCACGATTACTGAGTCGCGTGAGCTCATATTGGCTCATCGATTTCAGGTCTCGAAACCTGAGCGCTAGCAGCACTCCCACAAAAACCCACAACACCACAACAAGCACTAGCATATTCATAACTACTATAACCCGAGCTCGACATTAGGTCGAGCTCTCGAGGGGAGGGCTCACCCTCCCCGTTCACGTTTCAGAGTAAATCTGAAAACATGAACTCCCCATCCCTAAAGCTCAGCCTACCGGCCGAGGAGCAAAATGGTACACTGGTATAGTCAAATGAAGGAGAATATATGAGTAGAACACGTTGGATTGTTTTTGCGGTTATCTGTGCCTTTGTCCTCGGTGGACTGGTAGTGCTCGCAAACAAAGATAAAAAAGATGTTTCAAGCATCGATCCGAGCAAAATTATTCTGGCTCAGGGTGAGAGTATCGGCGATCACGTCTATGGCAACAAGACGGCCAAAGTTGTCGTGTTTGAGTACGGTGATTTCCAGTGCCCGAGCTGTGGCGGTGCGTATCCTCAGCTCAAAGCGATCAAAGAACAATACAAGAGCCAAATCGCCTTTGTTTTCCGCAACTTCCCGCTGACGAGCATCCACCCAAATGCGTTTGCCGCATCGGCGACTGCAGAAGCCGCTGGCCTACAGGGCAAATTCTGGGAAATGCATGATCAGCTCTATGACACTCAGACCAGTTGGTCGAGTATTTCGTCGAGTGAACGCAATGGTATCTTTGCCCAATATGCAGCAAACATCGGCCTCAACACTGATCAGTATCAGAAAGCCCTGACCGGCAAATCCGTCAGCGAGAAAATCGCCCGTGACCGTGCCCTCGGAGCAAAAGTAGGCGTCGACGCGACCCCTTCGGTGTTTATCGGCAGCACCAAGATCAGTAGCGATATCCTGCAAAATCTGGTCAGTGGTGACGGCTCCAAGCTCAAAGCCGAAATCGACAAGAGCCTCAAGGCCGCCGGCGTCGAGTTGCCTGCTGAGAATCAGTAGTTCTTAGTTCTTAGTTCTTAGTTCTTAGTTCTTAGTCGAACCAAGGTTATTTCCTGTGAGTGCAGTTTGCCTGTTCTCGGCGAGCAGCGGAACAAGCTGTATCTGGCATACAGCGACGAGCATCACAGGTGAGAAGACGCAAAATGTGCCAAGCAGACGTGTCGTAACGCAAAAATCCCCGCTATTTGGGTAGAAATAGCGGGGATTTTATCTTAGTGGGCGATATACTCTTGCCACTCAGCCGGTAGAATGTCTACCTCAATTCGCTGTGCACGGGTAGGTGCGATGCGGATTGCGATCGGCATGAATTGCTCCTTTTGAGGAGGTCTGCGACCTTATAACCCTCTTTTTATCGTCTCTTGAACACAGCGTCATCGACCGTAAGGCACCGATACGTGACGCGAAACGACAAGTCCAATGGTATCAAATCATAGCTTACGAGTCAACACTTGCGGCTTGTTAGAAGATCTTTTTGGAGCGTGCCCAGAGGAAGATAATGATAGTTGCAAGGACGGTCAGAAAAATGACAAAGGCATAAGCCCAAGGTTCATGCGCAAATGGCAGCGGCACATTCATGCCGAACATACCAAAGAACACATTGGGGATAGCGATGAACATCGTCGCCGCTGTCAGGATCTTCATGGTACGGTTCAGGTTGTTGCTGGCAATGGTCGAGTAGGCGCCGCGAATGTTGACGATACTCTTGACGTTCGACCGGCAGCCCTCGATCGATTGCTCGTTGTTGAGCAGTAAGTCTTCGACGATATCCTGATCGTCGGCAAACAGCGGGATGTGACGGCCGAGCATCAGACGACGCAAGATAGCGGTCGTCGGCAGCAGCGCCGAGAGGAATTCGTTGAGCTCGTCTTCGATAAGCACAAAGTCGATGAAATCTTGATTGGCAACCGAATGGGATTTGAGCCGGGCGCGTATGACTTTGATTTGGCGAGAAATGTTGTTGATAAACACTTCGTACTGGTCGACAATTTGATCGAGGATCAGTAGCACCAGTTTGGTGCGCTGCGTGGTGGCAAACTCAACTTTTCCGGTCAAAAAACGCTGCAAGCGCGGCAAGCTATGGAGCGACAAGGTCAGGAATATATTTGGACCGACCACGAACAGCAGTGGCGCGGTCGAGAGCTCGAGGTCTTCGTTGGTATAGGCATAGCGCACGAAGATATAGGTCAGGTCACCCTCTTGCTCGAGGCGCGGCATTTCGTCGGAGTCGATCGAGTCCTGTAGATGACCTGGATCGAGTTTGAAGGTGTCGATGAGGTACTCAAACTCAGTCGTCGTCGGGTCGGTGACACATATCCAGCTGCCGGATTTGTACTCGTCCAGTTCTTTGACGTGTTCAGAGCGGAGATTTTTGTAGTAGTACGTAATCATAAGCGTTATATTTTCTCTTACTATACCTTAGAACCTACATTTTCGGGAATGGGGTACAATCATGAGGTATGAAACGCCACCGCCAACGACGGTCTGTCCCATTCGGCAGCAACAATTTCCTCTCTGTGCTCGAGGGCATGGAGGGCGGCTTTGCGATATTTGCGGGCATCGTGATCGGGCTCAGTTTCGAGGGGGTCAATCGTGAGCTGCTGTTGCTCACCGCCACTATCAGTATCGTCGTGAACGCTATCAACGCCTCGGCGGTACGGTTCTCGACGGAACACTACCTCGACGAGTTAGATGGACACGAAAAACGTAGTTGGTTCAGAGCCTACTTCATGCCGGCGTTGATTGAATTTGTCGCCTATTTGGTCGTGTCGCTTATCTCGCTCTTACCACTGCTGTGGGTCGCGTCACTCACGACAGCTATCATACTCTCCGTCATCATCACGACTATTATTTTGTTCTGCGCTGGCTACTATCGCGGCGCGTTGCTCTCGAAGCATCATGCTGTGCGAGACGGCATAGAGACCGCTGGGCTCGGACTGCTCATCATCACGGCTGGTGGCGTGTCAGGCTGGCTGATCTCTAGCTTCGTCGTCTAAACAGTTGTGCCTGCCCACCCTCACTCCCTTCTCACCATCATAGTCACCCTAGAGAATCTTGGGCTTCGCTCCAGGAATCTCTAGAGGCGACAGCGTGGATTGTGAATGGTTCTAAGAAAGTGAGGGTGGGGTCAGGATCAAGATAGTTCTCTCATACCGCTCATGGTATAATTAAGGGGTAAATTCCCCAAAATAAACATGGATAATTCAATCTTTACTCAGCTGACGCTTGTGCTGGTCGTCGCCACCGGTATTTCCCTTGTGATGCGCTTACTCCGTCAGCCGCTGATACTAGGATACATATTGACCGGCATGCTCGTCGGGCCAAGTCTGCTCAACATCGTCCATGCCAAAGACGCGTTCGAATCATTTAGCGAAATTGGTATCACGCTGCTGTTGTTCATCATCGGGCTGGGACTCAATGTCACTGTGGTCAAAAATGTTGGACGCGTCTCGCTGACGACCGCGGCGGCCATCCTGGTGCTCGTCGGTGTCGCCGGGTTTGGCGTCGGTGAATGGCTCGGCTTTGGCCTGACACAGGGCATTCTCATCGGCCTGTGTCTGTTTTTCTCGAGTACTATCATCATCCTCAAAGTCATCTCCGACAAACGCGAGACGTCACGGCTCTACGCCCAGATCGCTATCGGCGTCATCCTGATCGACGATATCGTCGCGACACTGGCCATCCTCGTCGTCGGGGCAATTGGCACCACCGGCGACCTCGATGTCAGCGATATCGGCCTGCTTGTCGCCAAAGGCATCGGTATCGCGCTGCTGCTGTACGTCATCGGTGCCAAAGTCATGCCGCACCTCGCGAAGTTCTTCGCGCGCTCCCAGGAGCTACTGTTCCTGTTCACGGTGGCCTGGGGATTTGGTATCGCCAGTCTCTTCGCACTCGTCGGCTTTAGCCACGAAGTCGGAGCGTTGTTTGCCGGCGTCAGCCTGGCATCGCTGCCGTACGCCACCGAGATGGCCGCCAAGCTCAAGCCGCTGCGTGATTTCTTCATCGTGCTGTTTTTTGTCTCACTGGGCGAGACCTTTACGTTTGGTAATCTGTCGAGTAGCATCGTCCCGGCGCTTATCCTCTCGGCTATCGTCATCATCGGCAAGCCGTTGTTTGTGATGGCCAGCCTTGGGGCACTTGGTTACACACGGCTCACCAGTTTCAAAGCCGGCATCCACCTGAGCCAGATCAGCGAATTCTCCATCATCCTCATCGTCTTCGCCCATAGTGTCGGCCTCATCAGCGCTGAACTCACGGCAATCATCACGCTGGTGGCGCTCATCACCATCGCCGTGAGTACGTACTTGATGAAATATGACGACAAGCTCTTCAGGCTACTCGAGCAACCGCTCAAGATCTTTGAGCGCCGGAACATCAAGGAGCGCAAACAACGCTCCGCGCTCTACCCCATCATCCTATTTGGCTATCACAAGGGTGGTCATGAATTCCTCTCCGCCTTCCGCGAGATGCACAAGCGCTACCTGGTAGTCGACTACGACCCGGAGATCATCGACCACCTCGAGTCCCAGGGAGTCCGTCATGCCTATGGTGACGCGACCGACGACGAATTTCTCGATGATATCAATGCCAACAAAGCCGAGCTGATCGTCAGTACTATCACTGACATCGACACCAACCGCTCACTCCTCGTCTACTTGCGTCATCACAATCCGGAAGTCTCGTTTGTCTGTCACGCCAATAGCTACGACGAGGCCGCCGAGCTGTATCGCCACGGCGCCAGCTATGTCATGCTACCGCATTTCCTCGGCTCAGAGCGCATCAGCGGGTTTATCAAACGCAATGGCTTCAGTCACGAAACTTTCGACAGTTACCGGCGCAAACATCTGCTAAGTTTGGGCAAGACAGCGCTCAAGGAAGACTAGGCAGCGAGCTCGTAGTTCGTGCGAGTATCAACAATCACTTCTTTTGTGCCACCGATCGTAAGCTTTGTCTTCGCCTCAGCATACTCGCCGTGTCGAGCCTGGATAGGGTCATATTTTGACTGGCTTTGTTTTACCGGCTCCGTTGTCTGTGGTACCGTATTCATCGCAGCGCGAGCGTCTTCTAGTTGTTGCTTGCGATATTCAGTTGTCGGATCTTTTTTGGCATCGAAATAGTTCTGACACGTCACGCAGACATCACACGGCCCGACTGATGTTTTCTTGCGCTGGAACGCACAAAGGCTGACTCGACAAAATCCTTTTGTCCATTTCCAGTTTTCTTTCGCGTTTTTTAGGTAGCTTACGTTCTTGTTTACCGCCTCATTACCGGTTTGATTATTTGACTGTTGAGCTGTTTCTGTTTCGCCACCACAAATAACAATCGTATTCTCCTGGGAGGCGACCGAGCCGATAGTTTCGGCTGCACCCGACGTGTCACCAGACATGAATTGCTCGTGCGCCTTCAGGTATGCTTCTTTGACTGCGCCACCACCGAGCACTCCTTCGGTGTATTCAGGACTGATAATACATATCTGACGCACACATTCGAGAACCTCCTGACGGTACTGTCGTAGCCATTCTTTATACGTGATCTGACCTGATTGCTCCAGCTGGTCAAGTAAGCGTTCTGTTTCGGCAAGCCGCTTGACGAATAGCTCGACTCGCCGCTCTCGTTCCTGAGATACCTGTGCGACATTTTCATAACTCACTGTATTGGCTGTTTTTACTTCACCGTACATGATATTTGAGCCCTTGAACCTGTCGAGTCGTTTCATGAGGCCAACAAGCCCTTGGCTTGCCTCGTCTACCACTCGGGTAAAGTGTGTACCCAGTAAATCGATATCCGCTTCGCGCTCCCGACTCACTGTGACACCCATGTCATTGAGCACGGTGATGGTTTGGTCAGGACGAGCATTGCTACGGCTGATTTGCTCGATAACCCGGATAAACTTTCCGTTCACTTTGATAAGTGACTTTTCTCTGAGCATGCCTTTTTGGTTTGCGTGCCGATATCCAAGCTTGTTGGCGGGCTCGCCGAGTGTGACAGGAAAGTCAGATGACACATACGTCCGCGTGTTTTCAGGTAATTCACCGCTCGCGACCATCTGAAATACTTCGTAATCCACGAGCTCTTCACATAGCTCCTTGAACCGCCGCCGTAGTTCGTGCTCGGGAAGCTCCGGGTCGTAGCCATTGAGAAGCCTCTCGATGATTTGCGCATGCACAATCTCTAGATCACCTTCTAGCTCAATACGCGACAGGTGCCCAAACTGAGTCAGCGCTTCCATCAGTGCGGTTCGTGCATTGTCTTCAGCTTCATTGAAAGCGAGTCGTTTTTCGGGACGAGAATGAGTAGCAATCAGCTGCCAGGCTCGCCTTTCGATCTGTTCATAATCAATAAAATCGCGCAGTGCCTCGTAGCCAGTTTCTAGCTGTGTGTCTTGCTCGACGGCAAGCCGTCTTGGCCGGAGCTCGTACAACGGAAAGAGTCGTTCAAAGTTTGGTACGGTTTGCTGTTGAGTGAGATGGTCTGTAAGCATATAAAAACGACGCCCGTCTACAAAAAATGGCGCCGTCAAAAATAACGAAAAACACATTTCCTGCTCGGGAATACCCTTGTATTCGTGCGCGTGTCGGGCTTTTTAGTCAAATGACTACGATTCAGCAGCTACCCTCATAGATTGCTAAATCACCGTTGCGGCACAGCTCATGAGTTACACATGATTCCGCGCACGAGATGGGTTTGGTTGTTAATACAGCCTATTGTACTGGCTAGCTGTAGTGGACGCTATGGTAGAAAATACACTACAGCTAGCGTAAGCAGCTTGGCGCGATACGAGCCGCTAGGCGAGCCTCAGGGGGAGGAACAAGTTTTCGAATTTATTTCGAAAACGACGTGGAGGGGCGAGCCCCTCCTAATCAGTTATTCCACACCCGGTGCTTCGTTGGGACTCGCCTTGGCGAGGACTCGCTCTTTCAGAGAAAAGACGAGTACGGCGGCAATCGCCATGAGAACAGCCGAGGTGACGAAGATACCGCGCAGGCTTTCGCTAAAGGCATTGACGATAGTATCGTTGTATTGTTTCTGCTGCCCATCGAATGTATCGCGTGCCCGTTCCTGCGCGGCAAGTGGTAACTGAGATATACTCGCCTGAAAATTGTCAGTGATTCTCTGTTTTGTGTCATGCATATTGAGATTGAGGAGGGTGTTCGTATCGCTCGTGTCTTTGAGCATGGTGCTCCCGACTGGACTCTGCTTGAGCGTTTGGATGTAGGCATTTTGACTCATGTCACCTATGTGTGAGGCGAGTCCCGCCGTCAGCACTGCACCAAAGACGGCAACGCCAATCGTCGTCCCCAGACCGCGGAAGAGTTGTGATGAGCTGGTCGCGACACCGATATCTTGCTGTTTGAATTCTGACTGGACGGCCAAGTTCATGACCGGCATCACCACGCCAAGTCCGGCACCGAGGAAGAACATGATAAGCCCCTCGTGCCAATACGGTGTATCCGGGTGCATCGTTGTGAGCAGTGCGATCATGACCGTCGAAATGATGATACCGACTTGCATAAAGATCTTGTATTTACCGGTGCGCGAGATGATTTGACCCGAGGTGATGCTCGTCCCCATGAGACCAGCAACCATCGGCAAGAGCATGAGTCCGGACATAGTGGGCGTTGCGCCATACACTTGCTGGTTGAATTGCGTCAGGTAGAGAATCGCTCCCATGAATGCAGAACCGAAGAGCGCCGCAACACCCATGATGAGCACGAAGTTGCGGTTCTTGAAAAAATGAAGCGGCAGGATCGGCTCGTCAGCCTTGCGCTCGATATAGATAAACCCGGCCGTGGCTAGTACGACGACAGAAAACATGATGGCACGAAGTGCGACAAGCGTGATACCTGTCGCATCCATCAGGCCTGAAAAAATCGACTCGGTGTTGTCGACGGCAAGAATAAGTGTCGACAGCGCCAGTGTCAAAAGTGTCGCGCCACGGTAGTCGATACGAGGCTTCTTGTCATGCTTGAGACTCGGACAAAAAACAGCGATCAGGATAAAGGCAACAATCGCGATCGGTACATTGATATAGAATGTCCAACGCCAGTCAGTTGTCAGGCTGCCTATCTGAGCACCTTGCGTGAGCCAGCCGCCAAGCAGCGGACCGACCACACTGGACATACCGAAAACAGCACCGATAAGTCCTTGCCATTTGCCTCGCTCGCGGGCGGCGAACAGGTCGCCGATGATCGTAAATGCGTTCGCCGTGATGATACCGCCGCCGATACCCTGCACGGCGCGCGCAATGATCAGCTGATTGATATCTCCGGCCAAGCCACTAAACAACGATCCGAGCGCAAAGATAGCCACACCGATGAGCAACAATTTGCGGCGACCAAATAGGTCAGATAGTTTACCCGCAATTGGTACGGTCACCGTAGTGGTCAGCAAATATGCCGTGACGATCCAGCTGAGTGACTCGAACGCATTGAATTGCTCGACGATACGCCCGAGCGCCGTCGAGACGATCGTCTGGTCGAGCGCGACCAGAAACAAGCTCGCCATAACCGAGCCCATGATGATAAGTTTCGCCCGCAGGCTCAAATGATGGTGCATGTTACTCCTATTTTTTCAGTAGCGCTTTGTATTGTTCGACATTGTCAGTGATGTGATCCAAGAGGGCTCGCAGTTGCTCCTCCTTGATAAACCCTACCCACTTGCGCTCGCAAGAACCGACCACATACAAACGATCCCCGGGTTTGATGTCGAGCTCAATGCGGGCATCGGCAGGTATGACAACCTGACCCTTTGTCCCAACTGTGGCCGTGCCATAGAGCTTTTTGTCGTGCATAGTTACATGATAGCGAAAGTATGAAAAGTATGTCAAGTATCCCTCAGCCTGCTTCTGTGGAAGCGAAAATATCTGATGACGACTTCTGAAAGCTTTGCAGCCGTGGGCAGAAATTTGCAGCCTCAGAATAGGCCGAGGGATACTTGGGTATGAATAATCGCCAGCGAGTGACGCGTTACTAGTTTTGCCGGATGATTTTTTACCCACCCATCGACGGCTTTTTGGGCACCGGGCAGGGCTTCGTTCATATAGTCGTCCACGACGATCACCGCGCCTGGTGTCAGCTTCGGCCATATCAGCGTGAGCGAGTCGATGATGGAATCATAATAATCGCCATCGAGAAAAGCAAAAACAATGTTTGCTGGTACCTCTTCTGGCGACAGCTCGTTGAACCAAGCCTTGTGGATACGCGGCAGATTCAAACCGGCTCGTCGAAAGTTCAGTATCAATTCCTTTTTGGACGTCAGCAGTTCACCGGCTTTGAATTGCTCGCCAGCTGGTGAATAATCCGGCGATGTTTTCTCGGGAAGTCCCGCAAATGAATCGTAGACATGAAATTCATGAGGCTGTTCGGACATATCGAGAAGGCGCCTGATATAGAGACTGGTCGTACCGACATAGCAGCCAAATTCAACAACCGCGCCTGTCGTATTTTGCTCGAGTACTTTTTGCAGTTCATCGAGAATAGTCTTCAGCTCGCGGGCTTCCACCTGGTTCGAAATGATGCCGTGACGTTCGATAAGTTTAGCGGGTGACGTGGGGTGCATGGATCCTATTATGCCTGTCCCTGCGGCGGTTTTCAGCAATTCCGAGCAAAGCAGAAATCGTCCAGGCCTGTCCTGGCTCCGGCCAATAGGCGCCGCCGAATTCGTGGATATGTGGCTCGTCCGGATATTGATCATGGTAGTGGTACTTCACTTCACCATCGATATTCACCAGATAGAACTCGTACAGCTCTGCGGCTTTGATCGAACTAGAAACGATGCGCTCCTCGAGCTGGTCTGCTTCCAGCACGTAGCCATGCCGGCGAAGTCCTTTGGCAATATCGTAGGTTTCTTTGGGCCACGTGATGCGATTGCCGTGATAATCCGCCTGCGCTGTCGCGTCGGGATGCGAGACAGAGCGCAGCCTGACTCCAGCATCGGTCAAGAACTGCGCTCCCATGATCGTGCTGACAATCGGCTGGGTGTACCGCGCACGGGTCGGCTCGTCCAGATCGAGCAAGAGCTCACTGTCGAGCAAGGCAGCCGCGTTTGAGGTCAGTGTCCGGATCTGACGAGTTGCGGCTGGGTCGTCAGGCGAGCGGTCAAGCCCCATGGCAAAATACTTTTCGTCTTCCATCCACATCAGCCCACAGGTTTGTTGCTGGACCACCTCAGCAAGAGCCCGGTAGTAGGAATTCTCTGATTCATCGACGCCAAGTTTGAGCACATGCGCGACTTTCAGCGCGTCGTAGACGTAGCCCTGTACTTCGATCGAGGCAATGCCACCGTCAGCCCAGGCGGCCACTCCATCGAGATGGAGATAGCCAGTTTCGGAGTCTTTCCAGGCCTGATACGGAAGTCCTCGATCGTTCAACCGTTTGAACTCAAGGAGTTTCCACGGCGAAGATTCGACACGCTGCGCGATCCACTGGACGGCTCGTGACGTGTGACTACGAAGCGAAAGTTCCCGGCCAAAACGATCGATAATCACTTCGTCGAGTATCTGGTCTCCATACACTTCGACATAGCGGCCGACGAGACGGACGAAAAGCGGCGTGGCATCAACTGTGCCGTAGTAGCACAACGTATCGCACGCGCCACCCCAGCCCGGAGCAAGCCGATAGAAGACTTCTCGTGCCACGTCCGATATGTGACGATCATTGAAACTCAGGGCTCGGTATTCGTGATGGATCTTGCCCGGCTCCTCTTCGCTTTGTTCGTGCCTGTCGTGCCCCTGCAAATGAGCACTTAGCAATATGACCTCGCGGGCGAGATCGGGGCGAACTTCGAGCAAGTCCTCAGCCACTTCCAACGAATCACGGCCAAAAATAGCAAATTGATAATTGGGTCCGGCGCTCGCATACAGCCCGTATCCCGGCTCAGCCCGAATAAGATCGAGGAGCGTCTCATATGCCGCTGCATCACCCTGCAGGCAACGGTGAATAATCTCGCGCCGCTGTTCCTGCGAGAGGCGTCGCCATGCGTCAAACGATGTGTTCAGCCCATCCATATACTTCTATGGTAAAGAGTTTCACCAGATAATACTACTACTCGGTGTACGCAATGAGCCGGCAAACAAAAACACCCCGGTAGGAGAGGGTGTTTTTGTCGGTCGTTTTATAACTGAATGACCGGGTCTTGGTTGATAACTATGTAGCTGGCTTCAAATTCGCGTAGCAGTTCGCTGTGCTTTTTGCGTTTGTATGGCTTCACGGGACGCAGCGTTTCGCGTGATGAAGCGTGTTTCGATTTGGACATATTGTCTCCTTAGAATTGAACTTTCAGTTGTGTCGGCAAGAATGAATGCATGATGCCTTTGTGCTCACGAATCAGTCGCTTGCTTTGTTTTGTTTCTGAACCCACACTGTCAAGTTCGGGATATTGCTGGAATTTGCGAGCTAAAAAGGAATGGATTTTTTTGTCGAGTTGCGTTTTTGTGTACTCTTTCATATTGTCCCCCTATTGCCTGTTACGTTGTGCCCGACGTGATGGCGTTCGTGCATATGGTTATTATGGCGGAGCAGGGAGCCAAACCCTGTGAGATTGGTCACGCTATTCAGGTAATAATTTTCACATACTGCGCAATAACAGGAGTAAAATAGGTATACATGGAGAATCTATTATCACACTTAAAAGATTACTCTACCGTCCGCCGCATCAAAAAAGGCGGAAACGTCCTCTTTCAGGGTGAGATTCCGCGGAGCGTGATGATCGTCCGCGACGGTGTGATCCGCGCCTACACTATCACGTCGAGCGGCGAGGAACGTATTGTTTCTCTTTTCAGCAAAGGCGACATCATCCCACTTGGCTGGGCGCTCGGCACTGCCCCAAACGCACTGTTTTATTATGATGCACTGGTCGATGCACGCGTCCTCACGGTGCCCAAACAAGTCTTTCTCGACACAGTCATGCGGGAGCCTGAGATCCTCAAATCAATGCTGGGTTTTGTCACCAATGAATACACCGCACTACTGTTTCGCATCACTGGGCTCGGCCAATCGCGAGCGATCGAAAAGATCGGCTACACGCTGTATTACCTGCTGTATCGTTATGGAGTAGAAAAGGCAAACGGCCGATTTGCCATCACTGTCAAGATGAGCCAAAACGTCATCGCGGCACTCGTCGGGCTAACTCGCGAGAGCACCACCAAAAACCTCAAAATACTGAAAGACAAGGGCATCATCGCCTACCACAACTCTACCTACACCATCAACAAACACAAACTTGAGAAGTTCCTCGGCGAAGACGCGTTTCGGGATCTCTCGCTCTAGGTTTTTAGTCGAGCCCGCCGAGCACGTCCTCGACAATACGCAGCAGCTCTTTTGGTGCTGCCCGTGCTTTGAGCACGTAGCGATGCGCGCCTAATCGATAGGCCTCGTCGACTTCTTTTTGGGCATCGTAGTTGCTAAACACCACGATAATCGTCTTGTCGTGTTTTGGCGCTTCGTAGTGTTTTAGAAATTCGATACCATCCATCACCGGCATGCGAAGATCGAGCAAGATGACGTCGGGGTCACCTTTTTGCTTAATCACATCGAGAGCTTTTTTGCCATTTTCGGCACTCCAAACATCATACTCAGCAGACCGAAGAATCATCTGATACGCACCATTCAGATCTGCATCATCTTCAACGATGAGTATATTTGCTTGTCTTGTCATTGTTTGCCTTGTTTACAAATCCCATCATACAGGGTCGCGCGTAATTGTGCATGTAATATTTTTCACCGACGGCTCGTTTTCGGAAACGTGATAGTAAAGGTCGTCCCAATCCCTTTTGTGGAAGTAAGCGTGATGTCACCATCATGAAGATCAATAATTTTTTTGGCCCAATACAACCCCAGTCCGGTGCCGCCCACTTTGGTCGATAATGGATTATCGATTCGAGAAAATTTCTCAAACAATTTGTTTCGGTCGTCTCTGCTGATGCCAACACCTTCGTCTTTGACATCGATACAGATCCCATCTGGTCTGTCCGCCAAACTGATGGTGATCGGCTTGCCTTCCTCTGAATATTTACTGGCGTTGTCGATGATGTTTTCGCACACCATACGCACCGAATCACGGTCAACAAACACGATCAATGGCGGGTCGGCAGCAGTAAATGTGACCTGCTGCTGGCGTTTTTCGAGCGTGGCTTTTTGTTCACGGAGCACATCTCGGATAAGTTCGTTGAGATCGACGTTGCTCATGCTAAACATCACCTTACCCGCATCAACTTGCGCCACTTTCAAAAGATCAGACACGATCCTCAGTTGGCGCTCGTTGCTCTCGTAGGCCTTTTCGAGCATTTCTTGCTGCCTCGGCGTAACATCGCCGGCAAAGCCTTCGAGCAGCATCCCGACGTATTGCTTGACGCCCGTCGCTGGGGTACGCAACTGGTGAGACGCGATCGAGATAAATTCATCTTTGCTGTGGTTGAGCTCCATCAGATGCTCCAGACGTTGCGCCTCCATCTGCTTGCGCTTGATGATTTCTTGCTGAAGTCCTTGGTTTGTCGTCTGGAGCTGCATGGTGCGCTCGCGCACACGGTTCTCGAGGATATTGTTGGCCGTCTCCAGTTGTTCCTGCAACCACTCTCGCTCTTCGAGCTCTTGATGAGCTGTCTGGTACAGGTTGGCGTTGTATATCGCGAGTGCCGACCAGTTCGCAAACCCAATCGCCGTTTCCAGGTCGATCTTCGTAAAATGCACGTTTGACTCAGCTGACACCAGGGTCAGCGCCCCGATCGGGCGCCCGCCAATTTTCATCGGCACGATGATAACCGAAGTAAACCCAACGCTCCGCAGCAGCTCCAGCCGCTGTTCGTCTTCTGCCGCCGCCACGAGCATCTCGTCGGTGATCACCGGTATATACTCTGGTTTGCCGCTCTTGAGTACCGCCCGTATCCCGGTCTGTTGAGCCCCTTTGGCGTCCTGATCGGCTCTTAGTTGCTTTGCCCAGCTGACTTTTTCGGGATCCTTGTGCGCCACCGCTAGCAGCTCGAGCTCGCCGTTGTCGTCGAGGAGGTCGATCGCACACCAATCAGCGATGTTGGGGACTGCCATCGAAGCCACGCGATTGAGTGTTTCTTTGTAGTCCAGCGACGCGGAAAGTTGCGCGGTGGCTTTGGTGAGAAATACGAGACTCTTTTCGGCATTGCTTTGCTCGGTGATGTCTTCTGCCAGCTGGTAGACGGCGATCACCTTTTGCTTGTCAATCACCGGATAATGCGCCACCCGCCATGTCGTCTGGGTATAATTCCCCTTGTCATCCTTCATATCATAACGAAGTTTCGGCATGATATCGGGCTTGCCCGTCTTGATCACCTGTCGGATGGATTCCAGCAATTTGTTTTTGCCAGACTTTTCATCGAAACGCGATACACTCGGGAACGCTTCGAGCAGTGGCTTGCCGATATTGTCTTCCCGGCGCCTTCCCACCATCTCGGCATGAAACTGACTCTCCTCGATCACGGTGAAGCGAGGGTCGTCGACATCGTACGCCACATACGGGACGGCGAGCTCACGTATGAGCGCTTGATGGTTGATCTTATGTGCTGGTGATTTCATAGGCTAAATTATAGTCCGATTATTTTAGATATGATACGTCAGCAATATTATGAAACGGAGGCTCTATAGCCTCCGTTTCACGACATACCGGTGAGTAGCCTATGCGTGTGTCGCTGCGCCGCGACCCGAAAAGGCTTTGACGATTGCCAGCAAGATGACAGCTCCAAGAACGGCTACGAGGAATCCTCCGAAGCTGAACGTCGCCATGTCAGCTCCTGTCAGCATCTTCATGATAAAGCCACCGATAAATGCACCGATGATACCCACGACGATATTCGCGAGCGCGCCCATCGACGCATCTGTCTTCATAATCATAGAAGCAACCCAACCTGCGAGTCCGCCTACTACGATCCAAAGTACGATATCTAACATGTTTCCTCCTTTATCTTTATTGGTACATGTCTAGAATATCGGTATTTGCGGCGAGGCGATGTGAAAAAATTTACTAATTATAGAACAAACACCTAAACCTGCGCCACCCGCCCCGTTCCTGACGGCCAAAAACCGTCCTGGTCTCCTCGCCATATCCATAGGTATGACTCAGAACCCAGA
>OFQZ01000029.1_pt1 | contig 47854 bp, 83 predicted proteins | sample 1543011 | NCBI WGS metagenome assembly OFQZ01 (sample SAMN07774216, study PRJEB24372) | wastewater metagenome | isolation source: Exp Tend NO 0WW | collected 2016-02 | reverse complement strand
AAAAAAAAATGGGAAAGATTTTAAAAATTAAAAAGTTTACAACTTTAATGGAAGGCGTAATAGTTACAGTTGGTTTGGGTGTAATCCTTACAGGTGTATATATGTTCGCCCCAGGTCTTAGAACAGGTGGTTCAAAACAATTGAAAAGTATCACTATCAATAGTGATAATATCAATAACGTAACGAAGGACACCAAATTGACGTTGCCATCTGAAAGTGTTTCAAATTCATTATCTGATGTTCCTTTGGTTCGTATTGCAGAATACGCATGGAATGGTAATTCAGGTATGATTGCTGCTAACGGTGGACCACGTACAACAAAGGGTTCACTTATGGAAGCCTCTAAGGTTAATTTGGAAATTGTACGTATTGACGGTGTTAGTGATTTACGTAACATGATGGTCAATTTTGTTGCCGAATATGATGGCGGTGCGGCTTTCCCTAAAGGCGAGAAGACAGCCTTTGGTGTTAGTGTAATGGGTGATGGTGGACCATATCTTATAAGCACAGCACAGGAATCACTTGACCAAAAATTTGGCAAGGGTAAATATCATGTGCAAAACATTGGTGCTATCGGCCTATCATATGGTGAGGATAAATTAATTGGGCCAAAAATTTGGAAAGATAATCCTCAAACAATGAGAGGTGCTGTAATATCATCTGTTGTTGGTGATGGTGACTGGGTTGTCGCTATTAACTATGCTTTTGCAAATAAGGTTCCTGTTAATACAGACGTAACAACATATGATGCGGATGCTGTTAATTTCGTACCGTCTAAAGATGATGAGTTTATGAACTCTGTTAAGGAATTGATAGCATCTGAACAAAGCGGCTACACAGTATCGTTAAAGGAAGTTAAGAACGGTAAATTAACGGGTAAGACAGTAGATAAGAAAATTACTGGTGCGACAACATGGAGCCCAGGTGATAAATTGGCGTTCGATAAATTAAGTGGATTCACTGACGTTGTATCAACTGTTGATTTTAATAATCAAATGGCAACATCAATTATTGTTGTTAAAGAATTCGCATTGAAAAATGAGAAGTTGATAATATCAATGCTTAAGGCATCATATATTGCAGCTAATCAAATCAAATTATACGATGAGTGGGCTGTTAAAGCATCACAAGCAGTATGCAAAACATATAATGCTGAAACGCCAAAATATTGGTATGACTTATTCAAAGGATATGAAGGAACGAAAGATGGATTGGTTTACCATGTTGGTGGTTCTAAGGTATTCAACTATGCAGATGCATTACAGTACTTTGGAATTTCTGATGGTGTGAATCGTTATAAATCTGTTTATGACCAAGTATCAGGGTATTTGACAGAATTGAATCCAGTGGATTTCAACAGTACATGTAAAAATGGTGTTGTTCCATATGAAGATGCTGTTAATCTATACTTCTTAAAAAGTATCAATGATATTGATGCTGGTACAACACAAAAAGCTGATTATACTGCTGAAAAAACGACAGTGTTAGCTACAGGTGAGTGGCAGATTAATTTCGCTACAAATAGTACAAATATTCAAGGGTCAACCAAGGATTTACAAACTATCTATAACCTATTGATACAAGCCGAAAACACCAAACTTACAATTGTTGGTTATACGGATAATGTGGGTAATTCTGGAAGTAATTTAACTTTGTCTAAAGGCCGTGCTGAAGCTGTAGTAGCATATCTAACAAGCAAGGGAATACCTTCTAATAGGTTCCAATTGATTGACGGTAAGGGTGATTCAAACCCTGTTGGTGATAATACAACAGCAGCTGGTAAAGCTCAGAATCGAAGGGTAGAAATTACCTTATTGAAATAATTTACATAAACAAATTAAAAAGGGGAATGTGAAAATTCCCTTTTTTTCTAGAAATAAAAAATTATGGGAAGATTATTTGATAAGTATGGAGCTATTATTCCGTTATTAATGGGAATTGGTTTATTATCGTTTGTTTTTTATACATGCGCTCACCAGTATACTAATGACACAATTACTACAAGGGTGAAAATAAATAATGAGATAGTTAAGGATGAACAATCTGGTCGTAATACATATGAAGTATTCTATTTCGTATGTACGGATAAGAATAGAGTGTATCGAATTAGTACTAAATCTTTTAAAGATTATCCAATGGCCCTTCCTAATGATTCGTTCTTGATAAAAGTAACAAGAGGGGTTCCAACTAAATGGGCAAATAAACACGATACAATAATCAGTGATGTACAAATAATAAAACAATTATAAAATGAAAATATTTAAACCATTTGAAAAAGTATCATCATCAAGTAATATGTCATTGATGATGGGTTGGTTTGGGTTACTGATTGTAACTTGGTTTATTTGCGCTTTGGGCCAAACCCATGTGTTTCCAACACCAAGTCAAGTATGGACAGGTTTAGGTGATTTATATAATAATGGACTTATTACGCATATCTTTAGTTCGTTGGCGTTGTGTTTTAAAGCCGTGATAGTTTCTATTTTGATTTCATTGACGATTTGTTACCTATCCCCAATACCAGCATTAAAACCAATTGCAACTTTTATATCTAAACTTCGATATCTCCCATTAACAGGTATCTCATTTTATATTGCAATATTAGTTTCAGAAGCTAGAGCGATTCAAGTCTGGGTGTTGGTTGTATTCATGACGACATATTTGATTACTTCATTGATGTCAATGATAAAAGATATTCCAGAAGAAGAATTTGACCATGCAAGAACGTTGGGTTGCAATAGATGGGAAATGCTCTGGGAAGTTGTGATAAAAGGTAGATTGGATTATGTTGTTGAATTTGTAAGACAGAACTTTGCCATTGTTTGGATGTTCGTTGTTACTGTTGAAAGTGTATTGGCATCGGCTGGTGGTATCGGATTTTTGATAAAGAACAACGATAAGAATGGTGATTCGGGTAAGGTAATTGCTCTTCAAATAATTATTGTGTTGATTGGAATATTTTTAGATTTTATATTAACCAAATTACGTAAATTAATGTTTAGATATTCAAATTTTTAATTAACAACAATGAACTATAAATTAACAGATACTTTATTATGTTTGGACAACGTTAGTATTGGCTATCCAGATACAAAAGATTCATCAAAAACCAATTTGATTCTTAAAAATATTTCATTGATTGAAAAGAATGTGGTTCGAGATGATACAGGTCCAACAGGTCAAACAATCGCTTTTATAGCAAGGTCTGGTCGTGGAAAGTCAACCCTATTCAAATCCTTGACAGGGTTGTTAAAACCAACTGAAGGGAATATATTGATTGCTGATATGAATACAGAAGCAATAGATGATGCTAAACAAGTTGTAGAAGGTGATATTGGTTTTGTTGACCAAAAATATACATTGTTTCGTCATAAAACAATGAAACAAATTTTTGATTATGCATTACGTAAAAGCAAACTTAGTAAAGCAGAAAAAGAAGCGTTGATTGCTCAGTACTTGGTTGATTGGGGACTTGATGAACATAAGAATAAATATGCTTGTGAATTATCTGGTGGCCAGCGTCAACGTACCGCAATTATAGAACAGATGTTAACGTCAAAATATTTTATGATTTTGGATGAACCATTTTCAGGTCTTGATGTTGGAAACATTGAAAAAGTAAAGCAATCGTTTAATAAAATTTTGAGCAGTGATGAATTGAACACAATCATTTTCTCAACACATGATATTAAATTGGCAATTGAATTGGCCGATAGCATTTATCTTATTGGTCATCCAGAAGGTGTTTTAGATTACAGTACAATTGTGAAGCATTATGACCTTAAACAAATGGGATTAGCGTGGACCGAATATGATGATAGGCATAGGGCTCTTTACAATGAAATCAGAGAAATTATATTAAGAACATAATTATGGAAGGATACCAAGGAGAGTTTGATGTTGATATCAACCAAACAGAATTTAAAGATTACACACCAAGTGATTGGGCGATGTATTTTATAGAATCATATGGACAAATTGATGGTGCTCATCATAAGCTATGGGTATTGGACCAAGTAGCAAGAGTATTGAAAGGTACTAGTGTTATTGTTAAATTAGCAAAATGGGATAATGGTGAAAGTGAATATAGAATTTCACTGGGTGAACCATCAAAGCAATATAATCAATGGGTTAGAGAATGTTTAGAAATTGATGCAAATGGAGAAGCACAATATGATTATGACATTGGAATAGCACCTTAAACAATATTCAAGATATTTATATTAAAATAAGAACTAGGACCAAGGTTAGATACTTTGGTCTTGGTTGTAACTAAACCCCAGACTATGAGTAATGACGGCGAGAAACAGAAAGAGTGCAGGGCTAATATGTGCTATAATAGCGAGTTTTCTGAACCCATTTGGGTACGATATCTTGGTATTCAAACTGACTCAATTAACAGGAAATTACTGGACTACAATGCATATACTATATGTCTTTGCAGCCCTATTCTTTATCTTATCTTTTATTTTCTATAAGGTTAATCCTATAAAAGCATTAAAATCTAGGATACACAAAATAAGAAAATATCTAAAAACAAGAAATGAAAAAGACCTTCGATGATATATTCAATGAATTCTTTGGCGAAGCATTAAACACTGAAGCAAAGAATGCTGAAATTAGAAAGGTTATACAAACCATAGCTAATTTCAAAAGACATAATGCTGGTGAGTTATCAGACGAAGAAGTCGAGATGGAATTGGGTCAACCATCAACAACTGAAGAATATATTGAAGATGGTATATTATATACCAAAATGGTTTGGAAGACATCTGTTGGTGAATATATGAAAATAGTTATTACAGATTTTAAACCAAAAATTTCAATAGAAACACTAGAGGAACAACTGGCAGAAGCCGTTGCTGTAGAGGATTATAGCACTGCTATAGCTATCAGAGATGAGATAACTAAAATCAAGGAAAAAAAATAATTTTAAAAATAATTGCAAAAAAACTTGTTTATTCAGAAAAGTTTTGTATATTTGCATATATTTATTAAAACAAACAAAATAGGGAAACCTAAAAACAAATAAAAGAGTAACAATGTTAACGTATACGACATATCAGTATAAACAACCGCAAGGGGGTAAAACCTTAAACGGACTGGGCATGTCGTATCATGATGAAGATTGGGGATAATACCTCAGTGTAAGATACTAGAACCCTCGGTCCGTAAAAAGATTCGAGGGTTTTTTAATTTAGGGTAGTATATCAATTGGCAGATTTTTCGGTTTGGAACCGAGAGGTTGCAGGTTCGAGTCCTGTCTACCCTACAAAGTGGTCAGTAAGTAATGTAAAACGGAAAGGAGGCGTTGAGTCTCTGAGTACCTTTCCAATACAGCTGTTGGTTAATCTTAATGACCGTTTGAACGAGAAGTGACTAGGGATTTAAGCGTCTGGGCCTTGGAAGCTTGGATTAGGGTGTTCGATTCACCTCTTCTCGACTGGGGTTAAACTAACGTTGGTGGAGTTGGTTCCTTTAAGCTAACAAATTATTGTCTCGTGGTGTAACGGTAACATAGGGGTCTTTGAAGCCTTTGTCCAAAGTTCGAATCTTTGCGAGACAACAATAAAAGTTCTTTGATTAAAAATAGTCTTATGGTGTAACGGCAAGCACTAAACGTTCTGAGCGTTTCTGTTTAAGTTCGAATCTTAATGAGACTACAAATATTGTCCTCTGGTGTAATGGCTAAGCATCCTACGTTTTGAGCGTGGCTGGGTATGGGTTCGAATCCTATGGGGACAACAAAGTAAGGAAGTAATTCAATGATGAACAGGCTCACAGTTATTGAATGAAGATTAAGTCCTTATGATTAAAAAGTGAGTTATGGGACTGTTAAAATTTTAATAGACTTTCAAACCGAAAGTGCGTAAAAAATTATTTGGGTGTAAGGTGACGCTCGGCATAGTCACCACGGTCTGTAAAACCGCAGCCTGTCAGAGGGGCAAGTTCGACTCTTGCTACACCCACACGGAGAGCCTTACGGGGCATTCCACCCGATGGCAACTAGCGGAATTAAGTTGCAAATGTAGGGATACCTCGGAATGGAAAGGGGTAAGGCACGTTAAGCCTGAGTCTTTGTACTGCGTTGGTTCGAATCCAGCTCCCTCCACAAAATGTTGTATAATGTTGTATAATGTTGTATAATGTTGTATAATGTTGTATAATGTTGTATAATGTTGTATAATGTTGTATAATGTAAATGGTAGTGCGCTAAAGCGGGAGAGTTAGGCTTGTCTGTAAAACAAGTGCCTTTCGGCTGAGTGGGTTCGAATCCCACGACTATCACTAGAGGGGAGACTGTTAAACTTTCATAGAACACTGCACTTCTGTGTGCGAATCGTAGAAAGTTAAATTTGCATCATTAGCTCAGAGGCAGAGCATCGGTTTTCCAAACCGAGGGTCGGGATTTCAAAATTCCCATGGTGCTCTAAGAGACTGTTTAGAATTTGCATAGGATTCGTTTTTGCAGAAGAATCATAGAAAATTCAAATGCTTCTTTAGTATAATGGCTTTATTATCTTGGTTTTGTACTCCAAAGATGTTGGTTCGATTCCGACAAGAAGCTCAAAATAGTTTAATTCGACTTGACTTTTTAGCTCATTTTGTTATATTTATATAAATGAATATTATGAAATGGACCGAAAAAGAAATAGATTTAACAATAAATCTTATAAAAGAAGGAAAAAACTATAACGAGATTTCGTTAATAACAGGACGAGAAGCTAATGCAATCCGAATAAAGTTAGGTAGACTTAAGGAAGGCGTTATCAAACATAGATTACATGAGGTAAAAAAATGTTTAGAATGTCATAATGACATTAAGAGTAGTGGTGTAAAATTTTGTTCGAATAGTTGTAGTGCAATTTTTAATAATAAACTAAGAGTTAAAAAAATAAAACCTAAGCGAATTAGAAAAAATAGGCCACCGAAATTTAAGAATGTTATTTGTGAAAATTGTAGGCAGAATAAAGAAACTAATGGAAAAATATTTTGTTCACAAAAATGCTCACATGAGCATAAACAAACAATAATATTTAATAAAATTGAAAGTGGTGATACAACATTATACCATAGGCAATATAAAAAATATCTTATTGATAAATATGGGTTGAAATGCATGGAGTGTGGATGGTGTGAAGTGAATAAATATTCAGGGAAGATTCCTGTTGAATTAGAACATATAGATGGAAATTCAGAAAATAATTCTTTAGATAATCTAAAATTATTATGTCCGAACCATCATAGTTTAACACCAACATATAAATCGCTAAATATTGGGAAGGGTAGACACAATAGAAAGGAGAGATATAAACAAGGAAAAAGTTATTAATATGCCTCTTATGCTCGTATGGTAGAGTGCCTCACTTGTAATGAGGAATAGAGAGTTTTCGAGTAACTCAAGAGGCTCAAACAATATTAAAAGATTGAATTATGAACACAATGATTAAAAGTAAACGTAAACAGTAAAGGTACTTCACCTAGTTGGGGAGTGCCTATTCATAAAAATATGCCTCCTAAGCTTTAAGGTGAAGTAACAAGCTTTTAACTTGTGGAACACGGGTCAGTACCGTGCGGGGGCACAAAAAACAAATGCATCTTTAGCAAAATGTGGCTTTGCTCCTGTCTTTTAAACAGAACAAAAAAGGGTTCGACTCCCTTAGGATGCACTTATAATTTGGCCCTATAGCAAAATTGGTAAGGCACCTGACTTTTAATCAGGGTTCCGAAGGGAAAGTCGGGGTTCGAGTCCCCGTGGGGTCACAAAAAGTTCTTTGAATATTAATTTTGGTAATTTGAGAAAAGAATTGTATCTTTGTTCCAAATCATCATTATGAGTGAATTTAAAATTTATACGGAAGAACAAGAACAAAAAATTGCTCGATTAAGAGAAGAAGCTAGTAAACCAAAAGAGAAAGTGGTTATTAACGACAGACCTTGGAATCGACCTATTAAAGCAACTGATAGAGTAACTGTAACAATTGATGGAATAACCACAATTGGATATGTTCTATCGGTATCAAAAGAATTGGTTAAGTATAGCAAAACACATAATGTATTAGTGGATACTTTTACAATATCTACACCCTACGGAATAATGAAAAATGTTCCAAGAAATAAGGTTAGTTTAAGATACTATAAGGACTTATCGCATATTGTAATTCCTGAAGAATTGAAAACAATGTCGACTAAATGGTTGATGAGTGAATTAAGTTCTCATCGAAGTGGTTTTTATTGTTATGACGATGATGAGGGTTATCATCCACAATTTAGTTCTAAATTTTCTGAAGATGAAATTAGAGCTGAATTAAGAACAAGGCCAAATATCAGGAGCAAGAAATGTAATCATGTTGTAAAGAAACATTCAAGATAAGTTGACATTTTCGATTTAATGTAGTATATTTGTACTTAATTAGAGATATGCAATATGAAATTCATGTCACTGTAAAGACAGATGACATTCCAAAGTTCAGAATTGATTGTAATGAGATTGGTGTAAAGCCGATTTTAATTGAGACTGAGAAGAGTGGTGAGTTTAATAATCAAGTAATGACATCATCAAAATATAGTGATGACGATTATCATGAAACAATTTTTAAAACTATAAATGCTCTAGGGAATAAAGGTTATGAAATATTAAGAGTTAAAGTGGAAATACTTCCATTAATAACAAAGCATTCTAATTTCATATATTATGAAAGTCATTTGAGACTTAAATTGGAGAAAGGATTTGATAGAAGCTTATTACTTGGAATTTGTGAAATAAACGATTTCCATTTATCTAAGAATCTGTTTAAAAGTTGTGAGGGATATGATTATCAAATGATGACGTATCGAAATTATGATATTGGATATGAAGAATTTGCTAGAGTGATTGATAGTATGAAAGAACTTTTAATTCAGCATAAAATTGAATTTGACAAAGTTGAAATCGAAGAATGCATATTCGATTCAAACATATCGGTTGATAAAAATTGGATTTAACAAGTAAGAGAATTCGTAGCTGTTTCGCAATTTGCGAATTGCGAAATAGAGGAACTTCTACACTGCAAAACATAATTTGGAAGGATGCAAATCCGTTATACCAAAGAGGCAGCAACACATACAGACTGAGGATGATTGTTTTCCTATGATGGTCGGGTTGTGGCAGTTATCTGCGGATAACCATTCGAAAGAATGAGATAAATTACGAAATAAAACAAAACGTAGAGTAAGCTCAACTTGTTATATTTATTAAAAATTGGTTCTTAGCAAAACTTGGTATTGCTACAGCCTCTTAAGCTGTAAAAAGGTAGGGTTCGATTCCCACAGGGCCAACAAATCAGGATGTCGATATTGACTATCATCTAGAGTTTAGTGAGTCAACATAATCTAAACAAAACGTCTCGTATTGTGAGTTTGAAAAGGAATTGTACATTAGCTTTTCGAACAATAAAGCAGAAGGAACAACCTCAATAATGTCGGCAGACATGAGGAAGGTATAGGGTTCGATTCCCTTACGGGTCACATACAGATACTTGAAGAATGCAACTAGCATAGTATCAGTCATTGGGGTGTGCGGCCCACGAATGATGGTGTTGGCTAACGTGCACAACAAAAGTAAAGTACCAGCATTATACACTAAGCTATGGTGATGTAGCGATAGTTGAAATCTTTACTACATTTATTAATTAATAAAATTAAAAATGGATAAGCAATCTCTTGAATATTCTAAAAGTGCTAACGCAACATTTGGAAGTTTCGCAACGAATTATGGATTTTATCCAAGTCTTGAATATTTGGATACGATTAAAGATGAAGGGCGAATCCCAATTCAAGGAATTAAGAGATTGAATAATTTGATTAAAAATATTTTATTAGATTGTTCTTCAATTGAAGAACAAATTGAGAAAAATGAAAGAGTTCGAAAAATGTTTAAAGATTATTATCTATTAGAGATATCCAAACTTAAAATAGATGGTATAAAATCTGAAGATTTGGTGTTGGTTAAATCATTAACATCAAATTATCTTATAACAGTTCTAAGAAATCTTGAATAAGACACGTCGAGTTTAAAGGGAATCCACAGTGGGGACACTGCCCCTCGGCTCCACGGGGAGCAGCACGAAGAAGGTGCACCGCCAGTTTGGGCGGCGATTGGAGGTTTGAGTCCTCTCTCCCCGACAAGAATCACTAAAGTCGCTCACGCTCGTAGACTGTGTACAAGTTATTAGATGAGTAGTGAAGCAATACTAAATACCCTAACACGTGATAGTATCAAGCCACTAGGCAGTAAAACGATTTTTAATTTTGAATAAGTAACGGGTAATGCTAAACGCCTATGTACGGACACCAGACAAAGATAGCACTCATCTGGGTCTATTAGTGACATACTTATTCAAAACATGGTGAGACAGCTTGAAAAAGGAGCACCACCCATTGGGGGTGGAGGTTGTAGGTGAAAGGCCTTCTCTCATCACAAATGGTACTGATAGAATGGAATATGGGCATATCACTCCCTTCTTTTCTAAGAAGGTCTTAAGTACTATCAAAATTTTCTTTTGGAGTAACGAAATTAATCAGATTGTTGACAAACCCTGACAATTTGAACGTATGTGATATTTATTATCAGAACCTATTGGCCGCAAGCCGATAAACCCCCAGAGTCAAGGGATGTGACGGGGTATAGAAAATTTTATAAGCAGGTGAAGTGTTACGATAGCACACTATCCTTCCAAGTTAGAGGCGACGGTTTGACTCCGTTCACCTGCTCTAGGTCAAATTGCTGATAATCTAGTTTGGTTAATTGGCCATTAACAACTAGATGAGACTGTTGCAACAGTGGGTACAATTCCCAGCGGTCCCTGACCCATTAAAAACTACGTTAGGCTGAGTTCTATGGTCGCATGGCGACTGTAGTTTAAAGGCCAAACATGCAGATGTCGTATAGTGGTTATTATAGTGGCTTGCCAAGTCACGGACGAGGATTCGATTTCCTTCATCTGCTCTGTTAAATGCTGTGATAGTTTAATTGGTAGAACGGCGCAAATCCCAGCGAAAAGAGAACCGAGTCAAAAGTACTTTGGCGATAGGTGAATCAGTGGGGTTCGAATCCTCTAAGCAGCTCTAAATAAATGCCCTTGTAGTTTAGTTGGTTAAAATCTCTCTGTGGTATGGAAAGGACCTCGGTTCGAAGCCGAGTGAGGGCTCAACACAAAATCCCCGTTATATTCTCAGTAATATAACTTTGCTCCTTCTGGGAGCTTTTTTATTTTTAAACCTTTCCTTTTAATAGAATTGTATTACAATTGTTGAAAATGTAATACAAATGAATATTATAGACTTCGCAGAACAATACAATACCCATTATGACATCTTAAAAGGAAAATGGGTTGTAGGCGGTTACCACCAACAATTTGAAAAAGATTTTCTACAACAACTAAATGATAATAAATTTACAACTAGTTTATTCAGTCGTCAGATGTACAGCTCAACACTTATGGCGACATTTATTGCATATTCAATGATATTCAACAAAAAAGTCATTGCAGTCTTTGGTCCTAGATTAGCAAATTCTAATGAACTAGTTTCGAAAGTTAAGTTAGTCATTAAAAAATATATAGAAAAAAATCCACCAAATATTGATGAAGATGATGCGTCTAATACTATCGACATATTTGTTGACAACAAACAAAGTATTACATTAAATAATGGTAGCATGGTTAGAGCTTTTAGTAGTAAAAGTCCTGTTTGTTCTTTATCAGTTGATATGATTTTTATTGACCAAGCAGCATTTATTCCTAATCTACGAGAACTATATGGTGCATCGGTACCAGCATTAAAAACTGGTGGTGGAATTCATATGGTGTCAAACCCAAATGGTGTAGAACATTTTTGTCAAATATATAATAGTGATTCAAATGTTTTCGTAAAAGGACGTTATCATTATAGTCTTAATTCTAGATATTCATCACCAGAATGGTTAGAATCGATGAAGGAGATTCTACCTGAAGATATTTGGAGACGAGAATTAGAACTAGAATTTTTTTGTGTTAATCGGCCCAAAAACCAAATGATTCAATTCAGACTCACTACTGAATTACACGATAAGCTTTTTATAAAAGCGCACGAAAAGAAAATCTCAATATCTGATTATCTTAGACAATTAATAGATAAAGACTTACGAAAAGAAAAAGACCAATAATAGTTGCAAGTTATCAATTCTTTTGGTATATTTGTATCTAATTAATCTACTATGAAAAACACAATAATAATAGAAGTCGATACCGACAAAGAACAGGCGATTACATTCAGTAAAACGTCAGAATTCACCCCGCCTGAGACAAAAGAACAAGCAGCCGCTGTTGTGCTAAATGATATAGCATGTCTTTCAGAAGCAATTACTACACTTATATTACTAGCTAGTCAGAATGGATATGGTGATAAGAAGGAACTAATCGAAGCCTCTACAAAAACAATAGAGAGCTTGTTAGGTCCAGATAACATCGAATTAAGTAACGAAACAAATGAACATTAAGAAAGCATTAAGAGAAGCATTAACAAAAAAACCTAAAAGACAATATGATTATGGTTGTGTCATGATTAATCTAAACCTAGACACTAAAGAATGGAATAACATTCAAGAAATGATAGATGATAAAGACATCTATAATGGTGAGGAAGGAGAAGAGGGTGGATTCGGAAGAGAGTTGGACCCACACGTAACCGTACTATTCGGCGTTCATGCGGATGTACCAGATGAAGATGTTGAGACCTTGATTGATAAGGTTACAACACCAGAAATCGAAATGCAAAAGATTTCATCGTTTACCAATAAGTTATTTGATGTACTTAAGTTTGATATTGAAAGTGAAGATTTGAACAAATTAAATGAGATGTTCAAGACACTCCCATATACAAGTGATTATCCAGACTATCATCCACACGCAACAATCTGTTACCTTAAAAAAGGTAAAGCTGAGAAATATGTTAAGAAAATGGCCGATATTGACCCTTTGAATGTTAAACCTAGCGAGCTAACTTATTCAAAACCAAATGGGAAGAAGAAAAATTATGATATTTAATTTGGATTATTAAAGAATAGGTAGTATCTTTGTGAAAGAAAATGGCAAGAGTTAAAAAAGGTCCTAACAAGCGACCACCAAAATTAGGAAGTGTTGAGAAAATTAAAACAGGTACCAAGACATATGTCAAATTATTATCAACAGATTCAATTGAAAAATTTAATGAGGTTGGTGAGCTGGTGAATAAGAAAAAATTAAAATGGGCTTATTATGTTATTGAAAATAAAATAGGTGTCCATTATTATTTAATATTAAAAAAGAGAAAATGAGTTTAAAAATAAAGATTTCTGAAGATTTGAAATCTGCGATGAAAGAAAAGAATGCTGGTAAGTTAAGTATTCTAAGGGTATTGAAAGGAGAAATTGAACGCAATGAACAATCAGCTAATGGAAAGATTGAATTAACCGAGGGCGATATAATCAAATTGGTTAAAAAATTAACTGAGGGTATCAAAGAAACAACCAATAACCAAGATGAAATTTCATTATTGGAGGGTTATTTACCAAAACAAATTACCGAACAATATATTCGAGAGAAAGTTGAAAGATTAAGGGTTATTGATGGCTTTGCTACTATGGGTGAATATATGACGTTCTTCAAAAAAAATTACGATGGAAGATATGACGGCAAAGTTTTGAGTACAATTGTAAAAGAAAAATTAGCATAATGGATATATCATTGGTGTCGGCGTGTATTATTTTTATTGTACATTTTATAGCAGATTTCGTTTTACAAACTCATTGGCAAGCGATTAATAAGAGCAGCAATAATGTTGCATTGACACATCATGTTTCAACATATGCTGTATGCTGGTTACTTCCAATGTCGATTCTCTTCTATTTAGGGCCATTTAACTTGATTGGTTCTGTACTTCTAGCGATGGCCTTTTCTATTGTTACCTTTTTTGCTCATTGGATTACAGATTATTACACAAGTAAGTTGACATCAAAACTATGGATGAAAGAAGCTGTTAAAGAACCTAATGATAAAAGATTACACAATTTTTTTGCTGCTATTGGGTTTGACCAAACTCTTCACCTTATTCAATTATTTGTAACGTTCTATATATTAAAAAACATATGATGACCCAAAAAGAAATTCACGATAGCCTAGATGCTATGTTAGAAAACCCTAAATCAAGAAATTTTTTAAACCATCTTGTAAGAGCATATTTGCCAGTATCACAAGTAGATAAAGTTTGGGATAAACCAAAGGGTCCGTTTAAATGTGTTTTGACAAAAGTTGATTTAATTTCCGTTCAAGAGATAATGGACACAATTCAATCGGAAGAATATAAGCATAAATTTATTGAAAATATTAAAATGATTTTTGCTGAAGATGGTAGCGTTACATCAGCATCACCAATTGTACAACTTATAGGTAATAAAATGCTTGGTTGTACTGGAACAGCAACAACGACATTTATGTCATATCCAGCGTTTCAAGAATTTTATAATTGGGTTGTAACAAAAATATTCAAGAACGACAAACATATTTGTTGGTTATTGAAAACAATCAATAAAGAACAGTTTATGACTAGAGCTGAGACGATTCAAGACGATATGGTCCAGAGAAAAGTCAAAGCAATTAAACAAGAAACAGTGAAACCAGCATCGTTTACCCTAGGCGAACTGGATTCATTTAAAAAATTATTAGGGGAATCAAACGATTAAAAATAATAAACATGACGAGTGTAAATTTTTGTTACTGGCTGATGGGTTTCTTTGAGATTAGCAATGCTAGTGTCATTACAGAAGAACAAACTGATATGATTAAAAAACATTTAAATTTGGTTTTCTTTCATGAAATAGACCCAAGTTATACAAATGATAAAACAAAACAAGAAAAAATGAATGAGATTCATTCTGATGGATATCATTCATCAGAAACACTGATTCGATGTTAAAATTATGAAAATAAAAATAGATGTGAGTGATGGAAAGAATGTGTGGTTTATAAGCGATTTCCATCTATATCATAAAAATGTGATTAAGTACGATAATAGGCCCTTTGTTGATGAAAACGGAGGTCCTGATTTAGAAGCGATGCATCAAGCAATTCTTGATGGGTGGAATAAAGTGGTAAAACCAAAAGATGTTGTATTTTATCTTGGAGATTTATGCTTTAATAAATTTGAATTAGCAAAAGAGTTCGTCAAACAACTCAATGGTGAAATTCATTTTGTAATGGGCAATCATGATGAATATAAAGATATTGTAAAAATCGGTAGATTTAAAACAGTATCTGATTTGGTTGATTTGAATATTATTGGAGATAAGAAAAATAAAAACATGCATTTTATTTTGATGCATTATCCAATATATTCGTGGAACAGAAAGCATCACGGAACGACTCATCTTCATGGCCACTGTCATGGAAATTTACACCATGGTGAATCGGCTGATTATTATATAGGTAAGAAAGTAATGGATGTCGGATGTAATCTTATTGATTATACACCGATTTCGTATTTAGAAATAATAGAAAAATTTAAATAAATCAATAACCAAACTATGAATCCAAGCGCATCAATAAGCACAGAGACATCAATAGAAGATAAACTTCTGGAAGAAATTAAACGTAATACAAAATATCTTGGCAAAGGAGGGGAATACCCACTAACATCAGAAGATATTGCTGATGATTATAAAACAAATAGTGAGTCATTCCCAATAACATTTATTGAATTAGCTATAATAAATGACTATCTCCATAGTGTTTATTGCAAACCAAATGAAAGTGTTTTTGTAAGTAATTATGGCGATATTGATTCTATTGGTAGAATTTCTTTTGGTGGCTCTTTTAATGTTACTAACTCATGGTGGTTCCAAGTTAAATTTGCTGGTGATGATAATGAATATATGTTCCAGACAAGAATGTATATGGATAGCCAAAAAAACATTATAACTGAATTACAAGTAAGCGTTAAAAATGGTGTTTCAACTGATGATTTGTTTGAATTTCAAAAGAAGTTAAAAAAATTAGCTTTTAATAATTCAAAATTTGTTGGTAAATGTGTCAAGGTTAAAGTAATAGAAGGAAACTTTAAGGGAATTGAAATTATTGATATAAGTAATTTCACAACTGAGTTGATTCTTAATGAAACACAGACTAGATGGATAGAACATTTTATTACTAGAGTAGGTAGAGGTGGGAACGCTAGATATCTTTTGAATGGTGAACCTGGGACTGGGAAGACAGAAAGTATTCGTGAAATAATCAGAAGATTAACACCAAAAGTGACTTTTATAATTCCAGAATTTGATACGAGTGAAGATTTGACTGTAATATTAGAAGCGTGTGAAATATTCGATATGGGCGTAATTATAATGGATGATATTGACCTTTATTTAGGGTCTAGAGATAAAGGAAGTTATACTACACTGTTAGGTCAGTTCTTATCCTTTTTTGATGGTGTTAAAAAAAGAAAAATAAGTTTATTAGCATCAACAAATGATAAGGGGTTGGTTGATAAAGCAGCAGAGAGGCCAGGTCGATTCAATATGACAATTGATTTTACATTTTTAACGCCAGAAAATATTGTTAAAGTATGCAAAGTTCATCTTCCAATTGAATATCAAATAGAAGAAATTTACGATGCGCTAAGAGGAACGATAAGTGGAAAGAAGGCAAATATTACGGGTGCGTTTATTGCTAATCTAGCTGATAATATTAAAGAAATGTCAGAAGATGAGGGTGATTGGACAATCAAAGATACAATATTATTAATACAAGAATCATATAAGGGGTTTTATTTGAGTCAAGTCGAAAAAAATCAACATAACAAAATAGGTTTTCAACTAGATAATAATTAATATGAAAAACGATTTTACCTTTTTTTGGAATGGTCCATTTAGTCAATGGTTTATTGCAGACTTCATAATTGATGGAGTTAAATATAATTGTTGTGAACAATACATGATGGCTCAAAAAGCTCTTATATTTGAAGACCACAATGTTTATAATCAAATCATGAATGAAAAAAATCCTAGGGAACATAAAGCCTTAGGAAGAAAAATAAAAAATTTTGACAAAGATACGTGGGAAGCTGAATGTAGAGATATTGTGTATAGAGGAAACTATGCAAAATTTACACAGAATGAAGATTTGTATGCTGATATGATGGAAACAATAGGAACCGAACTTGTTGAAGCGTCACCATATGACCCAATCTGGGGAATTGGTCTCGCAGAGGATGATTCGAGAGCGTGGGATAAATCAACATGGTTAGGAACGAATTGGTTGGGTGAAGAGTTGACAAATGTAAGAAATAAGTTGGTAGAAGAAAGTAGAGCAGAAATTTTTATTTCTTAAAAAGATTTCGTATATTTGTAGCTATGAAAATCAATTATTATGAGTGTAGTAAAATTTGAATTAAAAAAAGAACATGTATTATTATTGAAACACATTGAATGGTGTTCAAAAAATAATATTATAATAGGAACAAAAGAATTGGATGATGATGAAGCACCTTATTATGTACCATTTGGATGCGATACATTGTATGAAGGTATTGATTTAATCTTGAATGGTCGACCAGAAGCTTTTGACCCATTAAACCAAACTGAACCTAATGAATATTCAATAGAACAAAAAATTGAATGGGATAAATTGTATCGTGAACTTCCAACAGCCTTGGATATCATATTAACCAATGGTCATTTTGAATTAGGAACATACTCCTCTAAATTCCAACAAAGAAATTGGAAGAAAATAACAAACTAGAACTAAACCACGACTATGACTTTTAAAAAATTAACACAAGAACAAAAAGACCACATTATTAACACTTATAACCAAAAAGATGGTTTGCCTTGGGAAAAACGAGCAGCTAAATTGGGTGAAGAATTAGGTGTTAGCGAACGAACTATTAGGTCTTGGGTTGCAAAAAAATTAGCATTGAAATCAAAAAAAGATATTGAACCTGCTCAATATGAGAACGCTAAAAAACGTCAATTAGATAAGACTAAAAATCGTTTCATAATAACATGGGCACAAAATAATACGCCTGTTCATCCTAAATTTTTAGCTAACATTAAAGCTTATGCTAAATTTATTGATGCAGATATTCACGTCATTGCTGGACGATATAAAAATCCAACATCTGTTTTTACAGATAAGGATGTTGATTATTGGGTTGAGGAGGTTAGTCCATATCTAGATGCCAATAGACATAATATTCATAAATATTTATCTGTTATGTCTGATGTTAAAATACAACCAACAGCAACAAATCCGATGAGTGGTTTACAAGGCATGAGTGGAATTAATTCTTGTATATTCGGTTCGCCAAAAGTTCAAATGGAAATGATTCCAGTTCTTGAAGGCAATAGACCTAAAATGATGTTGACGACTGGTTCTGTAACTAGAATGAATTATACTGATTCAAAATCTGGTAAGAAGGGTGAATTTCACCATGTGTTTGGTTTTACTGTTGTTGAGATAAAAGATAAAGAAACATTCTTTGTTAGACAAGTAACAGCAGATGATAAGACAGGTGCATTTACAGACCTTTATTATAACGTTAATGATGAAATAGTTTCTGAAATAGATTCTATTGCATGTATTGTGTGGGGTGATTTACACTCAGGTAATCATGATGAAAATGTTATTAATAAAACTCACGAACTTTTATCAAAATTAGTACCCAACAATGTTGTATTGCATGATGTTTGGGATGGTAGTTCAATAAACCCTCATGAGAGCAAGGACCCATTTCTTCAATATGGCAAAGAAATAAAAGGAACAAATTCGGTTGAGAAAGAGATTGATGAAATGATGAGATTATTAAAACCATTTACAAAATATAAGAACGTTATTATTGACCGTAGTAATCATGACGATTTTCTAGATAGATGGTTAAAAAATGAAGATTGGAAGAAACAATCAACATCTAAAAATTCTTTAAAGTATATGGAATATAGTGCATTGCTTTTAAAGCAATATGCGAAAGACCCATATAACGTTAAAGGTGTTATACCAGAAATCATAAATCAAGTATATCCAAAGTTTATAACTCTTGGTAGAAATGATTCATACAAGGTATTGAATTGGGAAGTTGGTCAACATGGTGATATAGGTGCAAGTGGTAGTAGAGGTTCGCTAATTCAATTTAGAACGTTGAATACAAAAATAATTGTGGGTCACTATCACTCCCCAGGTCGCAAAGATGGTGCAATGGCTGTAGGAACATCAACACATCTTAGAGTTGGTTATAACATTGGTGCTAGTGCATGGTTACAATCACATATAATTATTCATAATGATGGAAAAGCACAACATTTAAATTTCATCAATGGTGAGTATACAACATTAAAATAAAAACTATGAATGCAATTTACAAAATGAACATCGACTGTGGTCGAATGGGTAACTTAGAAGGTGTTTTTGTCGCTGATACAGTCGACATGAAAAAATTAATCAAAGATGGTGGTACAGTATATTTTGGTGAGGTTTTGGGTAAACACTCAGACATAGCGGTTGAGATGGAAAAGAATTTTTTTACTGAAGTAACCACAAATCAAGAATTTATCGATTTGTTCGAAAAATATGATTTGGCAACAGGCTTCAACCCATTTGATTATATCAATGAAGAAGAATAATTTGGAAATGTCAACAATTTTTAGTATATTCGCAAAAATCAAATATGGCAAAAGAAATCGAAAGAAAGTTTTTAATTGAGGATTCAATTCCTTGGGAAATGGGACAACAGAAACTGATTAAACAAGGTTATATTCTTGTTGAAGAAGATAAACACTTAAGAATTAGAATAATGGATAACAAAGCGATTCTTGGTTTAAAATATCATGAATCAGTTGAACGAGATGAATATGAATATGAAATACCATTATTAGATGGATTAGAAATTCTTCATAAATGTACCTTAAGGTTAGAAAAAATTAGAAATAAGGTATCACCAATTGATAATTCTTTTATTGTTGATATCGACACATATCCAAATGGATTAATTGTTGCTGAGGTTGAATTCAAAACCAAGGAAGATGCGGATAATTTTATTCCGATTGATTGGTTTGGAAAAGAGATAACAGGTGTGTGGGAATATTCAAACATTAATTTAGCTGGACAAAATTTACAATTTTAAAATATGATTATAGCTATCGATTTTGACGGGTCGTCAGTGACGCATGAATACCCACGTGTTGGTAAAGATATTGGTGCTGTACCAATATTAAAAAGATTAGTAGCGAAAGGACATCAACTAATGTTATGGACAATGAGAGGTTCAAAACCACTTAGTGATGGTTATGTAATTAATACATTACAAGACGCTGTTGATTGGTTCAAAGGTCATGAAATTCCGTTGTGGGGGGTAAATGAAAATCCACAACAAAAAGCGTCAGGATGGTCTAATAGTAATAAACAACACGCTAATTTATTTATTGATGATGCAGCTTTGGGTGCGCCATTGATATACGATTCAACTATATCGGATAGACCATTTCTTGATTGGGTTGCTGTTGAGGAGTACTTAATAAAACATAACATATTATGAACAAAGAATTAATTGAATTCACTGAATTCTTAGAAATAGAAAAGAAATTAGAAATACAAGTTGGGCGAGTAATGACAGCTGAACGTATTCCTAAGAGTAAAAAACTTTTAAAACTAATGGTATCATTTAATGTTGATGGTAGTGAGCCAAAGAGTGTTGTTACTAATTTAGGTGAACAATATGAACCAGAACAATTTATTGGTTTGGTATGTCCATTTATTATGAACCTAAAGCCATCAACAATGATGGGCGTTACTAGTGAATGTATGATACTTGTTGGTGAGGATAGAGACGGGAAACATGAATTTAATAATTATTCTGTTGGAACAAAAATAATGTAATGAGAATAACAGCTGGTTTCTTTTTGGTGCGAAAAGATTATAGAATACTGATTTGTCACCCAACAAAAGCTGGGCCTGATGTATGGAGTATTCCAAAAGGTTTGCTTGATAATGGTGAGGAACCAATCACCGCTGCTATTAGAGAAACATTGGAAGAAACCAATGTTGATATATCTAAATGGAAATTTATTCATAGATTATTACCAGTTAGATATCGTAAAGGAAAAAAAGACTTATATTCTTTTGCGTTATTTGAAACACAAAATTCGTTTGATTTTGATTTATTTGATTTTAAATGCAGCTCAAATGTTCCAGATAGTATTGGCGGTTATCCAGAAATAGATGATTATAAATGGGCAACAATTGAAGAAGCTAGATTATTATTACATGAAACACAAAATGTAGCTTTGAATGAACTTGAAAATATAATTAATATTATAATAAAAACCAAAAAATAAAAATTAACCAACTATGTCTAACACAGAAATTATTGTATCGGAACGAATAGTTCCAATGTATGCAACTCAAGGTTCTAATATCCCATCAGGATACATTTTAATTAAAACCGTAAGAGGATGAGTGTATTTGTAAAATATCCTGAAATTGGAGGTGTATATGTCCATTATAAGGGTGGACGTTATGAAGTTATCACAATGGCAACTCATTCTGAAACAAATGAAGCGTTGGTGATATATAAATCATTATATTTTGGAAGTGTTCATGCTCGACCAGTAAGTATGTGGTTTGAGCCTGTCGTATTACCCGATGGGTCGACAATTTCAAGATTCAGAAATTAATGTGGTATATTTACATTTTAGAGTGTGTTGATGGAACCCTTTATACTGGGATAACAACAGACGTAAATAGAAGGCTTTTACAGCATAATTCTGGCAAGGCGGCTAGATACACTAGGTCAAGGAAACCAGTGGTTTTAAGGGCCTTATTTGAGGCTGAGAATCGAAGTGAAGCCTCTAAGGAAGAATACAGAATAAAACAATTAAGCCGAATAGAAAAGCTTAAATTATTATGGGACAAATAACAGATTTCGTATCATTAAAAAACAACAATGATATGATAGGGGAATTTCAAGGTGAATATCGCTGGCTGAGTAACTTCATGCCAGCTATTATTGTTTTAGATGGTATCACATATCCATCAGTTGAACACGCATATGTTTCTGCTAAATCCGATTCAAAACAATGGAAAGAATATTGTTCTAGAACAGATATTTCTGCTGCTCAAATAAAAAGAGATGGCAGAGATAAAAACCCGTCAAATTGGAATGAGATTAAATTGGACGTAATGGCTGAATGCGTACAACAAAAGTTTAATCAAGAACCATACAAATCACAATTAATTGCAACTGGTAATCGATACATTAGAGAAGGAAATAGATGGAAAGATAAATATTGGGGATTCTGTCTTAAGACAAACGAAGGTGAAAATAACTTAGGCAAACTCATTATGAATAATCGTTTTGTTTTGCTATGTCAACAAGCATCAGAAAATGATTACTAAAACAATTGATTTAGGCGAATATGTTGTAACTATTTATTATGATGATGTTACAAGTGAACTACACATTAAAGTTTTTGATGAAGGTGGTGAAATGATTGATTCTATCAAGGTAGAAGATGATACCGATATAGAAGATAAGACCAAGCCCGATATCAACATGAACTAGTGAAACGAATAATATATAGGTACTTCTCATCAACATATTTTGTAAAAGGAAATAAAATTCATGCATTTGGTGAATCAATAATATTTGGAATTAATAAAGATAAATTAATTAATGATATTATAAAAGTTTTTGGTTTATCTGAACACGAACTAAAATGGTATTTAAAGGGGTGGATTAGAAAACAAAACAAAGGGTTTGATTTTAAAAGATATTGGCATTTAAAAGATTCATGGAAATTTTCATTTCCAATAGGAACTAGAGTCAGTCCAAGACTTATGGCTGTCGATTTGGTTAGAGTTCAACCAATGGGAATGCCATTTGGTCTTATAAACCATTTAAATATTTATATTAGACCAGAAGCAATTCCCCAATATATTGATTTAGATATTACTCCTTTATTTACGGCTAGATATGAAGGCAGAAATGATAATCAAGAAGAATTTGAACGAGATGTTAAAAGGACAGCTACTTATTATGAAAAAGCCCCAATAGTTGCTGAAGCCCAACCTAGTATGACATTTAGCCGTCCCAGTGGTGGATGGTAAAAAAGATTTGGTTAATAACTTAATTTTCAGTATATTTGCATTATGAATGTTAGGATATTTAAAACAAGGCGTGGAACATTAAAACGAAAACTGCAAACAGAATTAACAAAATCCTCCCCGAATCTAGAATACATATTAGATTGTATTGATGAGTATGAGGCGAGTAATTTAGCAACTATCGATAAATTAAAACGCAAAAGAAGCATAGCAATTAAAAGAATAAATGGTGCTCTTAAACAAACGATAACAGCTCACGGACCAATAACAAAAAATTTCATTGGTTCAGCAAGCAAACGAATTATGGGTGCGTTATTGTCTGACCCGAATGATACAAAAATAAAAAGGTTAATTAATAAAATAAGAAAATGGACGAAAAAGAATTAATAAAGAAAATTTTACAAGAAGGACCTCAAGAGGAAATAACAGCAATTCGTGTGTTTAAAATAAATTAAAATTTTCATAGTTTTTTCATAGTTTTTTCATAGTTTTTTCATAGTTTTTTCATAGTTTTTTCATAGTTTTTTCATAGTTTTATGATATTTATTATATGGGACGTAAAAAAAAATACTTAACGGAAAAGGAAAGGGTTGAAGCACAGAAGCGTTGGAATATGGAATATTATGAGCGCAATAAGAAAAGTATTAAGAAAAAAGCGTTGGAAAGATATCATGGAACTAAAAACAAAAAAGTGTAGTAAATGTCAAGTAGTTAAATCACTAAATGAATTCGGTAAACGTGGCGGTAAAAAACGAGGACAAGAGTTAAAACCTTCTTGTAAACTATGTGAAACAAAAGAAAAAGAGAAAAATATTTAAAGTCACACCCTATTGAAAAAATACCAGATGGTGATAAAAAGTGTGGGAAGTGTAAGACTATAAAAAATGTTTGTGAATTTGGGAAAGATTCTAAAAAGAAAAATGGATTAAAATCGTATTGTCGTAAATGTAGAAATAATGAACACAATAAGGATAGACGAAAAATCTATATTAATAATTGGACTAATGAATATAATAAGAAAAACCCACACAAAATGGCGTGGAGAAACTTGTTAAAACACACGTTAGAAAGATTAGGTAAAACAAAGGAGAGTAAGACAATTGACCTTTTAGGATATTCTGCTTTAGAACTAAAAGAATACATTACGTCTAAATTTACTGATGGTATGTCTTGGGATAATTATGGTGAGTGGCATATCGACCATATATTAGGTGTTATTAATTTTGATAAAAGAACATCACCTAATATAGTAAATGCTCTATCTAATATAAGGCCATTATGGGCGACAACAAGGGAGATAAATGGTGTTATTTATGAAGGTAATTTGAATAGAATAAAATATCATTATGACAAATAAACAATTAATTAAAGAAATTTTGAGTGAAGATAATATTATCCGAATTTGTGTGTGGGATTTCGATGGTACGTTAGTTGATTCACCCGTACCCGATATAGGCCGTGACGTATATCATCAAAAAACTGGACAACCATGGCCACACAAAGGATGGTGGGGCAAAGAAGATTCTTTGAACATGGATATATTTGACATGCCACCAATGGAAAGTGTAATCGCTGACTACAGAATAGAAAGAGCGAAGCCAAACACACTTATGGTTATGCTTACAGGTAGAATACCAAAATTAGCCAAAGCAGTTGAAAACATTTTAAAAGCACACAATCTTACATTTGATAAATACATTTATAACAATGGTGGTAGCACGATTGTATCTAAGATAGCATCTTTGGATAAACTAATGCAAGAATATCCGAATGTAAAATCTGTTGCAATGTGGGAGGACCGTGGAGAACATATTGAAGCATTTAAGGCATGGGGCGCAGCACAGGAAGGTGTAGAATTTAATCTTACATTTGTTGAAGGTAATCATCATAAATAAAATTGATATGATTGACGAATCAATTAAACGAGTATTAAATAAACGAAATGATTTGGATTTTAAACCACTTTATGATTTAATGGAAAAAAGTGGTCTGACATTCATTAATCAAAAGTTGAGACAAGTCATGGGAATTGCCACATTCGATGCAATTTATCTTGATATGGAGAAATTCGAACAATATACGTCTGAATCAAGATATTTCGTTATTCTTCATGAAATGGCTCATGGTTTAAGAATTAAAAAATTAGGAAAAGCTTGGTTAATAGGAAGATTATCGTTACCTGAATTTGATGAATTTGCAAATGCTGTTATACATGAAGAAATTATTGCTGACAGATATGCATGTAGAATGATTTATCGCCTTATCAAATATAATTACCCAAGACAAGCAACACAACAATTGCATTTACCAGCAAACCAAAACTATTATAAAAATATAATATGTGGATTATTTGGTAAGGTTCAGAATAATGAGGAAAATTATAATAAATTATTTGAAACTTATTTAATAAAAAACTAATGAAAGAGAATTATTACGATTGCGATATATTATTAGTAGGTGCTGGAATTATGAGTGCAACACTAGCAACATTGCTACATGAAACATATCCAACATTAAGAATCACTGTCATTGAAAAAATGGATAGGCCAGCGATGGAGAGTTCCAACGCATTAAACAATGCTGGAACAGGACACGCTGGTTTCTGTGAATTAAATTTTACGCCATTTGTTGATGGCAAAGTTGATATATCAAAAGCTGTAAAGATAAATGAGCGTTTCAAAATATCTAAACAGTTCTGGTCTTATCTTATCAACAAGGGTCACCTTGATTCAAGCTTCATTCATCGAGTGCCACATATTAGTTTTGTTCATAAAAATGAAGATATCTATTTCTTAAAGAAAAGATGGGAAGCATTAAAGGAACATCATATGTTTAGTGATATGCAATTTACTACAGATGCAACACAAATTAAAGAATGGGCACCATTGGTGATGAACGGACGTAATAATGAACAAGTTGCGGCAACAAAAATGGACCGTGGAACAGATGTTAATTACGGTTCTCTCACCAAACAATTAATGGAGTATGTTGGCACATTTGCAAAAGTAAGATATAATTCATCAGTTAATGATATTGAGAAATTTGATATTTGTTCGAAAGTAACACTTGATGATGGTTCATATATTTTAGCCCATCATGTTTTTGTTGGTGCTGGTGGTGCAGCTTTGACATTGTTACAAAAATCAAAAATCCCTGAAATCAAAGGATATGGTGGTTTTCCAGTTAGTGGTAAATGGTTAATCTGTGATAATGAAAATATTGTATCGCAACATAACGCTAAGGTATACGGGAAAGCATCAATAGGGTCACCACCAATGTCAGTACCGCATTTGGATACTAGAATCATAGATGGAAAGAGATGTTTAATCTTTGGCCCATACGCTGGCTTTTCAACCAAATTTTTAAAGAGGGGACATTGGTTTGATTGGTTTAAATCAATTAAAACTGATAATATCAGTACTATATTAAAAGCAGGTGCGTCAAACATTTCATTAACAAGTTATTTGATTAGGGAAGTATTAAGAACACGAAAAAGTAAATTCAAATTGTTGAAGGAATTTTATCCAGAAGCTGTTTTAAGTGATTGGAAAGAATCAACAGCTGGTCAACGTGTTCAAATAATGAAGATGGAGAATGGAAAAGCTATAATTGAATTTGGAACAGAAGTTGTTGGGTCAAAAGATAATGCAATTATTGGTTTATTGGGTGCTTCACCTGGGGCAAGCACAGCTGTTTTTACAATGCTTGAAGTATTAGAGAAAATCATGGGAACATCTAATGTTAGTAATAAATTAGATAAAATGATACCAAGCTTGAACGTTAAATTAAAAGATAATCCTGACATGTTCAGCGCAATTGAAATTACAACATCTAAAACATTAGGTCTGATATGAGTGATAAAGAATATTTAAAAAAAATTAAACTTATTAAGACGATAAAAAAACGTGGGTTACTTGATGGCTGCGGGACACAACACGCAATTGAAAGCATTTATATGGGAATGTCAATTGAAGATTTAGAAAACATATTAGATGATGAATATCAATCAGACGCTGAAAACTCTGCTAAATTTTGGGGAGATATGGCATCATGGTAAAATAATAAGCATGGGGGAATTAAAAGACATATTAGATAGAATGGCTGGAAGAACAAAACCATCACAGCATAAAATTGTTTTTATTGTTTCTAATTTCGATGAACCAAAAATAATTGCTGGTGAAAACATTGATTGGATACTTGAAGATATTTCAACGGAATTAGAATGGGTAATAGATAGTACTGAACGAAATAAAATTCCAACAGAAATTGGAGCATATTCAGCTGAATTAACAATTCATAGTTTCAGGTCTAATAACTTTGATGACCCTGAAGAATGGGATATGACAATAAAAATTGATAAAATAGAACGAATTGAAATTTCGTATAAATAAGATTATGATAAAAATAAATGATATAGTAGAAGGAAAATTAAGCATGAATGCCAGTGGCTCAGCTTATTTGATGAGCGATGAATTAGCAAGAGACATCTACATCAACAGAAATAACACAAATAGGGCATTGCATTTAGATAATGTTAAAGTGAAAGTTATTGCAGGTGAGGGACGAGAACTTGAAGGTGTGGTGCTTGAAGTGTTGAAACGATTTAAAACAGAATTTGTTGGGGTGATACAAGTATCGCCAACATATGCATTCTTTGTTCCTGATAGCAATAAAATGCCAGTGGATATGTATATCCCAATTGGAAGTACATTAGGGGCGACTGATGGACAAAAAGTCATTGCAAAACTAACAAGTTGGAGAGCAAATTCAAAATCACCCAACGGTGAGGTTATAAAAGTTCTTGGAAACGCTGGTGATAATGATACCGAAATTCATGCAATTTTGCATGAATACGATTTACCGTATGATTTTAATGAGGATGTAATCGCTGAAGCCGATGCTATCTCAACAGAAATCAAACAGAGTGAAATCGATTCTCGTAGAGATATGAGAGATGTTCCAACATTTACCATAGACCCAGAGACAGCAAAAGATTTTGATGATGCATTATCTGTTCAATGGATAGATGGTGTTATTGAAGTCGGTGTTCACATAGCGGATGTATCACATTATTTAAGACCTGATACTGATTTAGATAAAGAAGCGTATCGCAGAGGTACATCTGTTTATTTGGTTGATAGGGTTGTTCCAATGCTACCTGAGAGATTATCAAATGAATTATGTAGTCTTAGACCACATGAAGATAAATTATGTTTCTCAGCAATTTTTACCTTAGATAAACAAGGTAATATATTAACCGAATGGTTTGGTAGAACAATAATTAATTCTGACCATAGATATACATACGAAGAAGCACAATTGATAATTGAAAATAAAACTATCGAAGGTAAGAATATTGGTCCATCAATAACAACTATTGTTAATAATAATAATTATCTTTGTAATAGTGCTGTTCGTGAATTGGATAAACTTGCGAAAAAATTAAGAGCGAAAAGACTTAGTACTGGTTCAATAAGTTTTGATAAGCAAGAGGTCAGATTCAAGTTGGATGAAAACAACAAACCAATTGATATTGTTTTCAAAACAATGAAGGATTCAAATAAACTCATTGAAGAATTCATGTTATTGGCTAACAAAAGAGTTGCGTTTATATTGAATGACAATGGATATCCAGCGGTTAATAGAGTTCATGAGGAACCATTAAATGAAAGATTGATGCAATTAAATCAATTCATCAAACAATTTGGATATAGTATTAAATTTACCAATGTTAAAGAGATTGTAAAAAGTCTTAATAAATTATTGGAAGATGTTCAAGGTAAGCCAGAGGGTGAGATGATATCAAGCCTTGTTGTAAGAACAATGCAAAAAGCATATTACTCAACCAAGAACTTAGGTCATTATGGTTTAGGTTTTGAGGATTATGCTCATTTCACTAGTCCAATTAGAAGATATCCTGATGTTATCGTACATAGGCTTCTAGGTAGATTTTTGGATAATAAACCAATGCCAAAACTAGATAAGCTTGAATCAAGATGTAATCATTTATCTGAAAGAGAAAAGAAAGCTCAGAAAGCAGAACGAGATAGTATCAAATATATGCAAGCTGTTTATATGAATGAGAGGTTGGGTAAAGTCTTCAAAGGTATTGTTACTTCGGTAACAGAATATGGTATCTTTGTTCAGATAATTGAAAATGGATGTGAGGGGTTGGTGAGAATAGCTGATATTGGTGGTGATATATTTGTTGCTGATTCTGCTAACTATTGTATACGAGGATTAAATACTGGTGAGACAATAAAATTGATGGATGAAGTTAGTGTTGTTGTTTCAAGTGTTGATATTGAAAAGAAAAATATTAATTTCACATTAATACGATTATAAAATGAACACAGAAGTTTCAGATTATTCTAACCCATATACAGAAAATAAATCTATTAATGAAATAGAAAAATGGGCCGATGATGTTCACACATCCAAAGGTTCATTTGATTATACTTTCATTATAGTTATGGCCATCATGATATCATTAATTATTTTAAGCATTATAATATAATATTAAATATGGATGAAAAACAAGCACTAAAAGAAGCAATTGAAATTGCCAAACTGTCACCATGTAAAAGCAAACGAGGTGTTGTGATTTGGCATAGAGGACTTGGCTTTATTGCTGGTGGTTGTAATCAACCGCCACCAAATTTTATTTGTGATGGTAGTGAAGCGTGTAGAGCGAATTGTAATAAGACAGCAGTACATGCAGAACAAGAAGCCTTGATAGACTTTGATAGTAGGATAGAAGATTGTGAAATGATTCATGTAAAAGTTGTGGATGGTGAAGCTGTTCACAGTTTACAGCCTAGTTGTTGGCAATGTTCTAAATTAATATTACGAGCAGGTATCAAATATATGTGGTTATATCAAAAAGAAGGATTTGTTAGATACTCAGCAAAAGAGTTTCATGAACAAACACTAATAAATTGTGATTTAAAATAAAAAAAATATGCGTATAATATGTATCTCGGACACCCACAATAAACATGATGAACTAACAAATGATTTATTAGCGATTAAAGGTGATAATGAAAAAACAATCCTAATTCACGCAGGTGATATTAGTGGAAAAGGTACGCTTACTGAGATAAGTAATTTCTTAAATTGGTTTAGCAATCTTCCGTTTAAATATAAAGTTTTCATTGCTGGAAATCATGATTTTGGTTTTGAGATGTCTGACACAATCGCTGATGAATTTATTGAGAAGGGTGTTATTTATCTTTTTGATAGAATGATTGAGATTGAAGGTATTAAAATTTATGGTAGTCCATGGCAACCTAGATTTTATGATTGGGCATTTAATGTAAACAGAGGCGAAGCAATAGCAAAAAAATGGGAGAAGATTCCTGAGGGGTTGGATATTCTAGTAACACATGGACCAGCGTTTGGTATATTGGATTTGACATATGGGGGAATAAGAGCTGGTTGTGAAGATTTGTATATGAAAATATTTGAGGTTAAGCCTAAACACCATATTTGCGGTCATATCCATTTTGGTTATGGTATGAGAATAATGGATGATACAACATTTATTAATGCTGCTAGTTTAGGTGAAGGATATGAATACGACAACAAACCAATTGTTTTTCATATAAATAATTGATATTATGATATTACTGACAAACAATAAGAAAGCATATTTTACCTATACTATATTAGATAAATTCATTGCTGGAATTCAACTGACAGGAACTGAAGTTAAGTCAGTGAAGGATGCTAAGACATCAATTGTGGAAGCTCATTGTTATATACAAAAGGGTGAGGTTTTTATCAAGGGAATGCATATTGCAGATTACAAGCAAATCAAATATACAAATCATGACCCACTTAGAATTCGAAAATTACTTTTAAATAAACAAGAGATTAATAAACTGGCCAAAGCTATAAAAGAAAAAGGCCTAACAATTATACCATTAGCCGTACTGCTATCAAGCACAGGCTTCATCAAAGTTGAGATTGGAATTGGGAAGGGGAAGAATGTTGTCAACAAAAAAGAATCACTTAAGGAGAAGGATATCAAACGAGAATTGGACCGAGAGGTTTAATATATTTGGTAGTCTAAGAATTTTTCATTATTTTTACATACATTAATTTTTAATAAATCCATAACAAATGAGAGCCCTAAGAATTACAAACAGGATTACGAATCGAGAATCAAATTCCTTCCGTCAGTACCTCACTGAAATTTCAGACATAGAAATGTTCACAGCTGAGGAAGAAGAAGCATGTGCTCTAAGAGCAATTACAGGCGATAGGCAAGCAATAGATGAATTAGTTAGAAGAAACCTTAGGTTTGTTGTAAGTATCGCAAAACAATATCAAACACCAAATACACCATTAGAGGACTTGGTAAATGAGGGAAATATAGGTTTGGTAATGGCAGCAGAAAAGTACAACGTTAATACAGGCTTTAAATTTATTACCTATGCTGTATTTTGGATTAGAAAAATGATATTGGAATATTTGGCGAAGAATGGTAGAATTGTGAGATTACCATCAAATAAAATAAATGGTATGTCAAAGCTGAATCAACATGTTTCTAAACTAGAACAACAATTAGGTAGAGCCGTTGATATTTCAGAGGTCATCGATACTTTCGGTTCATCAATGTCAAAAGACGAAATTGCTCAACTTGAAGCGATATCAACTGTACAGTTCGAATCTTTAGATAGTATTATAAGCAATAGTGATAGTGGGACAAATTTATATGAAATGATTGCCGATACCACATTTCAACCAACAGATTATTTGGTTACAGATAACGACACCAAACTTCAGGTTGAGATTATTCTTAAAACATTAAAACCTAGAGATAGGGAAATAATAGTTGCGTTATATGGGCTTGATGGGTCAGCTCCATTGTCATTAAAAGAGGTTGCTGACCAAGTTGGGTTAACTAGAGAAATGGTGAGACAGATAAGGTCTAAGTCTTTAGAAAAGCTTAAAACAACGCATTTTAGTTAATTCTCTAGTCCACTTTTGTGTACATTGGACCCTTAAAAACATATTCTTTTCAATAAGATTTATATATTTATAATAAACAAATCTTATGAATAAAGATGTGATAAAACTAAAATTGAGAGAGGGTATTGATGCTTTGGCAGAAGGCTCAGCTGAGGGACCAATGAATAGGCCAGTACAACATAAGCCAAAAAGTGCTAGTGGCAAGAAAGATTACGCCGATGTTAGAAGAGCCTTTGAAAAGCTAGGTGGACCATCGATGGTTGATGCTATGAAGCTTACTGGTATCCCTGATGATGAAAAAGGTGTAAACCGTTCTCTTTTTAGAAAGAAGGTTAAACAAATAAAAAACAAGGAAACGGGGTCTTTTTATCAATTTGATGATGAAGAGCTACCAAAAGTAAGAGCAGCCCTAGATATTCAAAAATAACTACCACAACTATCCATATAAGAGCCCCGTTTAATACGGGGTTTTTTATTTAGAATACAAATATAGGGTAAAATCAGTTATAAAAAAAATTTTTTTATTCCAAATATTTGTTGTACATTTGTATTCTAAATTAGAGATATGAATACACAAGTAGTCCCAATTACTCCTGACGATTTAAAAACTATACATATTGATAGGATAGAACCTGAAATGTGTGAAGCCGTAAATCAATTAATCAAAAAGAATTATAAACAAGGTTCGGCAATTGTAAAAAGAAATGACTTGTTGGACCTTTATATGAATATCAAAGGTATTACAGAACCAGCAGCAATCAGTGCTGAAAAAACTAGAATTTTCGAAAATTTTTTATTTGATATAGAGGGGTTATATCGGTCCGTTGGTTGGACTGTTTATTGGGAAGCACCTGACCGTGGAGAAAACTTTGAGGAATATTTCAAATTTACCGTAAAAAAATAAAACAGTGAGTACAGCAAAAGTAGTAAAAAGCGATAATGCCGTTTATGACATTTTCAAAGCACTTCATGTAATTGAACATGATAAAGATGTTGATGAAATCTTTAGGTCGGATAAAATAAAACTCACATATCCGATGTTACGTACAATGGCAAAAAGCAAAACCCTTGACGAAGCAACAGCTGATAGAGTTAAGGAAATTTTTGACCGAATCATTGTTAAAAATCAAAAACTATTTAAACGTTATAAAAGCATTATTGATGATGTATCAGCAGAACCTAAGTTGCCAAAATGGTATGGCAAGAATCGTGTTCTTAATGATATCAAATTAAATAATGAAACATCTGAATTGGATATGGCGATGCTTTCATTGAATAAATTGAAAAACATTTATTCGAGATTGAATGCAAGAACAATCAAAGATAAACACAACGAAACAAAAATTTTAACCAAGACTGATTATCGTGAAATTATTGCGGTTGTTAGAATGGTTGAAAACAAAATGGATAAAATCCTAAACAAAAAGTAATATGAGTTTTTTCAATCTTTTACCTGAAAAAGTTTTAAGGACACAAAATCAGGATGGTAGCACTACTAGGTCTGAACTTTATACATGGGATGCCGATGTTAATAGGCAAATGTATCCAATACTAACGTTATTGGTTGTAGGTATAGTTTTTGCTCCGTTTCTTAGTACATTGCTTTTGGTTATGTATTGTTGGGAAATTCAGAGGAATCCGATTCATTTTAATATTCTAGCAATTGTCGTATCGATATATCTTTTGGTTGATATCAACCATGGATGGTTCCTTTCAATGATAATGGATTGGAGCACTAGTCATAATATTATTGTGAAAATAGTCTACTTAAACGGTGCTATGATACTGCTAAATTTGATTGTAATTTTTGTTGGTTCAACAATATATAAAGCAGTTTCACTAAGAATAGAACCAATCCCAAATCCAGATGAGCCAGATGAAAATAGTACTCTGATAAAATTTGCATGTGCAGGGATAATTGCATTGATGTTTGTCGGTTGTTATTTCGTATCAATGATAATATTTTCAAACAATCTTATAAAAATATTTTAATATGTTGGTAAATAGAGAATATTTAGATATCAATGTTTTGGATGAAGGATTCACTCTTTCAAGATTATGGTTATTTCGTGAAGATATGAGCAAAGCTAAGTATGAATTAGAAGAATTGAGAGACCTTGCTGTTAAATTTGGTGATACAGCAAAAGTCGTGGACTACGAGAAACAACTTCAATTCATTATTAGAAATCTTGATTCTGTTGAATATGTTATGGAACAGAAAGAAACGGAAATATTTTTATACACCCAATATGGCGATGCCTGTTTAAACTAAAATGAAAAATTTAACAGCAAATAAATCAGAAGGCAACATTACCAAAGGTAATTCATATCAAATATATGTAGAGACCGAGGCGTATTATATCGTATATGAGAATGACCTTTACCAATTTCAAAAAGTAAATAAAAAATCAAAAGTATTTTAATATGAACTGGACAACATTTTACGGTAGAGAATTTAAACTACATGAATTATCTCATCAACATTTATCAAATATCCTTTGGTATTATGATATTGTTATGGCTGAAGAAGCACCAACATACATAAAGATTGAATTAATAACACGTTTTGGTGGTATGAGGCTCCCATATCGACCAATGCTTTCTTTCACACAAGAGATTGATTTTCTTCTTGATAAAGGATATATTGATGGAAGCCATGACTCAAATGTTGTTGTTAATGGGAGATGGATAGGTGCATTATCTTATAACTAAGTTGGCATGAATCAAAATGTTTCGTATATTTGTAGTAAAAATAAGATATGAGATTCCAAGGACACTTTACGCTTAATAAACAATTAACACCAGCCCTTCATGAGTTTTTGAATAAGCTCAATCAATCACGTAGAATGGGCCGTTTTTGTGATAATGAAATATATGGTTTCCAAGGTGAGTTTTATGTTGATGATGCCGCTGTTCCAATTCTTAACACCAACACTCCTCCAATAACACAGCCTAGTCTTTATTGTTGCTGGAAGCCCACAGAAGATGGTCTAGGAATAGAATGGGACCGAAATGAGAATTTTTATGAATTCACCGAATGGTTAAATTATATCGTTAATAAAATTCTTATCCCTAATGACTACTCGCTTACAGGTGATGTTGATTGGGTGGGTGATGACCCGTATGAGGGTGGTGTATTATGTGTTGATAATAATTTTATCACACTAGAAACATTTGGTAAGGAAGATTATTCACCAGCATGTGGACTAGATATGAGATTGGATTATGTTTATATTGATAAATCAGTATTAACAAAGAAGATTAAGACCGTGAATAAAAAATTTTTAGACCTTGAATGCAAATACGATAAATTGGTAAGGGTCATTGAACAATATCTATCACCTTCTATGGTTAAGAAAGTCTTAGCCGAAGTAGACGAAAAACAAATAGTATGAACGTATTAGAATTACTTCAAGGAAAACGTATAATCGTAAAGACAGACGTTGGTGTTGATGTGGAACTTGTAATAAAAGAAGTTATTGAAGACCATCGTTCGGTTAATTTGGAAGAATCAACAGCAGCAAATGATTGGTGGCCAGCAACGAGAGATTGGACAACATATATTGTTAAATTCACCAACGGTCATCAGAAAACATACGATTCATTAAATCAAATCAAAGTAATATGAATACTTATCAGAAAGATGTTAACGAATTATTGATTGAAGTTAAAAAAGATTTTGCTGAGGGCAATTATACAATATATGGGTTATATAAAAAATATAATGTTCCAATAAAAGCAATAAAAAATTATTTCAATAAGAATAATATTAACTGGTCAGCCGTCAATAACTCTAAAGTAATTATTCAATGTGATTTGAAAGGTAAGCCAATTAAAGAGTGGGGCTCTGGTAATAAAATTAAAAAAGAACTGAGTTACAACGCCTCGGCTATTTCTGAGGTTTGTAGAGGTATTAGAAAAAGTTATAAGAAATATATTTGGAAATTTAAAAATTAATAATATGGTCGATAGTTTAGGTGACAGAATGAAAAATTTTTATGAAGATAGTTATAGATATTATCTTCCACGTAAGACATATACAATCATTAAATGCGATGGGAAAGCCTTTCATACTTACACCAAAGGTCTTGTAAAGCCATTTGACCAAGGTCTTATTGAAGATATGGATGCTACAGCTATTTATCTATGTCAAGAAATAATGGGGGCTAAATTGGCTTATGTTCAGTCTGATGAAATTTCTATTATTATAACCGATTTTGATGATATTGGAACACAAGCATGGTTTGGAAATAACCTTCAAAAAATGGTTAGTGTTGCCGCATCAATGGCTACTTCTAAATTCAATGAATTAAGATTATTAAGAAAATGTTCAACACATTTAATAGATGAAAACGGTGAGTCATATAAATCTTTAGGTCAATCAGAAATCTTAAAAATGAAATTTGCAGAATTCGACGCTAGAGTATTTCAAATCCCTCAGAAAGTTGAAGTTGAAAATTATCTAATTTGGAGACAACAAGATGCAACTAGGAACAGTATCTCATCAGTTGCTCAATCATTATATTCTCACAAAGAACTAAGTAAGAAAAGTTCTGATGAACAACAAGAACTAATTTTCCAGAAAGGTCAAAATTGGAATGACTATCCAGTTGGACAAAAGAGGGGTCGTATAATTGAAAAAATACAATTTGTTAATGGTGTTGATGTTAGGACTATTCCACATCAAGAAATATGTCTTGGATTAATGCGAGGTAATAAACAAATCGGCCCAGCTGATGTTGTAAGAAATAAATGGACTGTTGTTGAACCACCAGTGTTCACACAGGACAAAAGATTTTTGTCTTTAAGAATACCAAACAATAACTGATATGGATAAATATGTTGCGGGATTAATGTTTAATTCAGATAGAACAAAAGTTGCACTGATAAGAAAAACTAGACCTGATTGGCAGAAAGGATTTTTAAACGGAATCGGTGGAAAGATAGATGGCGAAGAACATTCATTTGACGCAATGACTAGAGAATTTGAGGAAGAAACTGGATATAAAACATATTGGTATGATTGGTGGCCACTGGTAACATTAAAGGATATAAACAATCAATGGGTTGTTGAATTCTATTGTTCAGCGAAAGATATTTTATCTGAATTAAAAACGATGACCGATGAGAAAATAGAAATTATTGATGTTGCCAACATTGATAATGAAAAAGTATTATCAAACATACCATGGCTGATTAAAATGTGTTTTGATAATCGGCTTATTCATGGTGAAATAAAATGTAAATCATGACACGAAGCGAAGCAAAAAAATTAGCATTAACTGTATCGAATGATGATTTGAATACAATGTTTTTGAATGCATATAATGGCATTAGTAATTGGTATCAACAAAGCAGAGTGAATAAAGGAATGACCATCGGTGCAACATTCAATATATTAACCAAATGTGGGTTGACCAATAAAACGCATGTAATTGCTAAAACAAATATGATTCGTGAATTTGGTGAATTTCTACCGAATTATAAAAAACCCATAAGAAATGTAAAAACAATTACTCATTTATATCATGAGGAACCAATAATGGAACAAATAAACAAATATTAAGATGAATAAATTTATGCAACGACTTATGAATATAATAACAATAAATGGTAAATCAACGCAGGTCGTTGGTAACAATATTAAAGTGACTACACGTGGTATCAATAATAGTGTAATTACGGTTAACGGTGTTGTAATTGCTGAAGGATTAAGTGGCGAAGTCACAATTAAATTCGAAGGCAGTTTAGCAAATCTAGACGCTGTTCACGCAACAATTAATGGAAATGTACATGGTAATGTAGATGGAACCCATGTTAAAGTTGGTGGGAATATTGGTGGGAATGTGGATGCTACTCATGTAACAGCTAAAGTAATCCATGGAAAAGTTGATGCTGTGCATGTTAATGGTAAATTAACCGTATAGTTTGGTATTTTGAATATTTTTGCGTATATTTGCATTTATGACAAAAGCCAAACAAATAGAAGCTAAATTAGCTGAACCAATAAAGGTTGGTGATAGTGTAATGATTAGAATACCCTACGTCAAGAAAACAAGCACTGGGTCGGGTAAGAAATATAAAGAAATTCATACCGATGCGGTTCATACCTCTGGTGGGACTGTTAGAGAAATAATCGATAATCCAATCCATGGTATTATCTATAATATAGAAACTCATTCAACAAGCGTTCCTTCTGATGCTCGGTTACCATCATCAGACTTCAAAAATATTTTTACATCACATCTTTATAAGGCAGAATGGGTAAGACAAGATACAGATAATTGTGGCGTTAACCCAATGAAACCTAAGATTCGTGTAAATTTTATTGCACAAGCAATCGATAGCTTAATGTATAAGGGTGATTATAATCGTCGAAGTGATAATTTTTTGGTTCCAGAATATAATAAAATAACTGGTGGTCACAAGGACGATGAGCAATACATTGGAATGACTCACGGTGGAATAAACTTCAATCCTCATATTATCGATATCAATGGCAACAAAGTATTTTATCAGCGTGATTTGGTTTGGACCACAGAACAAAAACAATTATTGATTCATTCTGTTTATAATGGAATTGAAATTGGTAAATTTATTTTTAAATATAACTCATGGGCCAACATTCAAAAACAATTAAAAGAAACTGGTCACGGCTTTGATTTTGATTGTGTTGATGGCAAACAAAGATATCATGCTTTGTTAGAATTCTTCCAAAATAAGTTCCCTGATGAATTTGGAAATTATTGGCGTGATTTATCACCAAGAGCGCAAAGAGAATTTTTAAACTATAATAATCTAGCCATTGGAGAAATGGATGAGAAAGCAACAGCTAAAGATATTATAGCAACGTTCTTGACTCTCAACTTTACGGGAGCACCAATGTCAAGAGAACACATTGAACATGTAAAATCAATTAAAGTATAAATGGAATATAATATTATAAACGACCCTGTAATTGTAAAGAATTCGCATATTGTTAAAATGGCTGAACATTTTACGTTATTGGCACCTGAAGGTGCATTGGATTTAAAAGTAGATATAATTGCTGATTTTGAAAATATTCCATTGGCATATCATGAAGTATTTTTGAATATTTTAACAGCAAAATATCTTAATAAGGTTTCATTTGGTGATAATCCATTCAGTTTATGTAAACCACTTGTTAAACGCAAATGGTGGCAATTCTGGAAACCTAAAACACAAACAATAAAAATTTCGGAACCAGAAATCATAACCAAACAATGATAAATTTAAAAATATTTTTTATAATTATAATTCTTATACTTAATTTTGGCGGTGCAATTATTTTAAAATACGAGTCAGAAAAAATAGTAAAGAAATATCCATGGCTTAAAGTCGTGTATATGACACCACCAATTTCAATTATAATAATTCTCAGTGTTATAATATGTTTGTTTTTCAGAAGACTTTGGAAGATAACATATGATTATTTTAAAACTTGATTATGTATTGTCAAAGAGATATTGAAGACCAATCAATTTGCGAAACTCAATGTGAACATTGTAAAGCTTATTATGAACCATTAGAGATAGATGCCGCAGCACTTGACTATGCTGAATCAGGCGAGGGGTTAATGAATATTCTTCCATATGATGATGATGAAGGTATTAATCGTGATATCAAAGCTTTTAAGGCGGGTGCCTTGTTTTATAAGAACTACATTAAACCATAACTATGAGACCAAACCAAGGAAACTTTACAATAAAAATACTTAAATGCCTAGCAATAACGCTCGTGGTAATTTTTGTTTATTTTCATCCAATAATATCATTGATAATTGTTGGTTCATTAATCGTTATCGGCGTATTATTATTCTTATTTATTCATAAGATAATTGATTGGATTAACGACATTGATTTATCATCTAGAAAATAAATTTGGTGATATCAATTCTTTTGTGTATCTTTAGAAAAATAGCACATTATGACAGTAACATTAGAAATGCTTGAGAAGGGAATTATCTTCGCAGCAAAGGCCCACAGAGGCCAGAAAAGAAAGGGTGATGGCCGTCCATACATCTTCCATCCATTGGCCGTTGCTCAAACAATTTATGAGGTTAAGGATAGTAAAAATATGTATTTGCTAGCTCTTGTTGCGGTATTGCACGACACCGTTGAGGATTGTGGAATCTCACTTAAAAAAATCGCAAAGAAATTCGGTCACCAAGTTGCTAGCTTGGTTGAGGAACTTACATTAGATAAAGAGAAGTATGAAACAATTGGCAAGACAAAATATCTTTGCCAAGAAGTTCTTAAAATGAGTAACTATGGATTATGCTTAAAGCTTGCTGATAGGTTGAACAACGTAAGAGATATGAAGAAAATGCCAGCTGACTTTGTAAAAAGATACAAAGCAGAAACAAGAGAAATTGTAAAGACTCTTGAGAATGGTAGAAAGCTTACATCCACTCATTTGAAATTGATTGTGCTAATCAAAAAAGAAATAATATAATGACAGATAAAGAATTTATGGGTTCAATGACGTTGGCCATGTTAAATCTAGGCTTTACAGCGTCAATGTCCTTTAATAAGGATATGGTTACTTTTGAAAATAAAAAAGGGAACAAGTCTTATCTACATAATCACCAAACCTATATAACTCTACACACATATAGAATAACAGCATCTGCACATCCAGAATTAAAAGTAACTGACCTTTGCTATTCAGAGAAGGCTGTCGACACATTTATCAATGTCGTAAAAACAAAATTAAATTTGGTAGATTCGAAATAAGGTTGTATATTTGTGTTCTAAATTGAACTTCATGAACGATAAAATCAAAGAATTACAAGCGCAAATCAAAGCTGAAGAAGTTAAGATTCGAAATTGTAATCATGCCTACGGCGAAGCGGTTTATAATCCAGAAATAGTCGTTGAACCATATGGTTATAAAACAGTTGGTCAAGGGTCAGATGTGTGGACTGAACCACAAGGCTTCCACGAAGTATCAAAACAAAGATGGTCAAGGAAATGTTCCAAATGTGGTAATGAACAATTTACATACAAACAGGAAGCCGTAGCAATAGATTATAAACCATCATTCAACTAATAACATGATATATACTAGGAAAAAATATCCAGATGGCGGTATCTATGCCGAGGTCACAGATTTCTCAAACCCTATAATAACCGAAAGAATCAATTCATATGAAGATTTATTCTTCATCAAGTCCCTCAAAGAAGTCTGCGACTACAATGACATCAAAGGCGTTAAATTGATAATACCGTGTCTATTTCAACAACAACATGACCGTAGGTTTCAATCTAATCAATCTTTTGAATTGAAAATAGTTGCGAAATTTCTCAACTCATGTAAATTTAAAAGTGTTACTGTTTTTCACCCACATAGTGATGCAACAGAAATGGGTTTGAAAAAATTTCATAGACTTGATAATTCCGATTTTGTTACTAAAGTTCTTAATGATATTGGTGCAAAACCAGTTCTTCTATCAACCGATGGTGGCTCATATAAATGGATAAACAAACTAGCTGATGTAATCGATTTCCAAGGTGAAGTATATGGTGCCAACAAAGCTAGGGTTAATTCAATTGAAAATGGTGTTGTTGTCCATAAATTAGTACAGCTTATCGATAGACAAGATTTTGAAGGTCGTGATGTTCTTGTTGTTGATGACCTTTGTGTTTTTGGTGGAACATTTGTTGGACTAGCTAAGATGTTGAGAGAAAGAAATGTTGGAAAGCTTTACCTAGCTGTTAGTCATATGACAGTACAAAATCCGAATAAAGAATTGGAAACACTATATGATGGAATTTTCTGTACCAACAGTAAATATGATTCATATGATTTAACCAACCTAAAAGTATTCAAATATTTTTAAAAGAAAAATTATGACACGTACATTAAATGTTCCAAAAATTATTGCCGCTGTACTTACCGTTATATTCATGTGTAACGGACATATCAATGGTTATGTTGGTTCGGTTATATTGCTGAGCCTATGTGATATAAAAGTTGTATTAAATCGAAGATAAATGCTACCAGAAACTCTACATATAGAACAAATCAAGCGATACTTTGAAGCATTGGCATCATTGGGCAAAGAAATCGATGCCACTGAAGATACAGTAAGAAAAAATGAACTATCATTACAATATTTCAATCTAACCCAATTATGGGAAGAGATGGATGATATGACTGAGAAGATAAAAGACACTCTTGATAGGCTTGATGATGAGGAAGAATAATTTGGTTAATTCGGATTTATTCAGTATATTTGCACTACAATTAAACAAAATGAGAAAAATCTTTATAAAGAAAAACGGAAAAACGGTTAGAACAATAACAACAACTGATTCTAAATTCCAAAAAGAGTTTAATAAAGCGCATGATATTGCGGGTGGAATGTGGAACGGTGTTGATGTAATAACAGTTGTAACAGTATAAAATATAAAAATGAAAAATTTATTATTAATCGGTTTAGTGTTTTTGGTCTCTTGTACAACAACACAAGAACAGGCCAATGCTAATGAAATGGTTTATTTAAAAGATACTAAAACAAATCTTTGTTTTGCGGCTCCACTGAATGCTAATGGCACTGGGTACGACCCTCGTAGTATCACATGTGTACCATGTGATAGCCTTAAAAATGTTACTATTTATAATTTTAAAAAATAAATTTGGTTAGTTCTTGACTTTTTCATAATATTGGTTATATTTATGGTGTAAACATTACACTATGAAATGGTCAAAAAATGAAATTGATTTTTTAATTGAGAATTATCCAAAATATGGTGGTAAGTATTGCCAGCCATATTTAAAAAACAGAAAAATAGGTGCAATAAACGCATATGCTAGAGGACTAGGAATAAGGGCCGATAATAAACAGGTTCATCCAGACCTACAAAATATTTCAATAAATCAATTTGTTAATATTGATAAAAAAGAAGTAGCATATTTTCTTGGTTATCTTTGGGCCGATGGATATATACATAATTATATATGTAATAAAACTAATCATTATAGAATTTGTATTGAGATTAACTCTGAGGATGCAAATAACGTAAAAGACATTTTTTTTACGCTAGGGAATTGGAATCTTCAAAAAAGGAAGAGAAAGAAGACTTGGAAGGAATCGACCCTTTTTACAACAAATAATAAAGATTTGTATCATTATTTATTTAACCATGATTATAATACTAAATCCGAATCAGAACCAGCATTAATCTTAAATAAGATTCCTAAAAATCTTCATAATTATTTTTGGAAGGGGTATATTGATGGAGATGGAAGTATCGGTTTATCTGGTAGAGGTGCATATTTTGAAATTGCCTCTACATATGACTATGAGTATTCTGAACTAATTGATTTAGTTCAAAAATTAGGAATTACTAAATATAACATTTATAAACAAATTAGTAAAAAGGGTCATAAATCATCTGTATTTAAGATATACGGAAAAGAAATTTTGAAATTAGGAAAATTATTCGTACCTTTGGGTTTGAAACGAAAAATAAATAAATTTTTTTTAATAAAACAAAAATATACAAAATGAGTGTAGTTAGTTATTTAGACTCTTATAAGGTTAGCCATAAATGGCAATATCCAAAAGGAACCGAAATGGTTTATAGTAATTGGACAATTAGGGGTAGTAGATTACCATTAGATTACTATATATTTTTTGGTTTACAGTATTACATCAAAGAATACCTAATTAATAAATGGAATAATGAGTTTTTTAATTTACCTAAAGAAGTGGCGTTAAAGCGATTTAGAAAAACATTAAAAAATAGTCTCGGTGTTACTGATATTTCTCATTACGAAAAATTACACGACCTAGGGTACTTACCAATCGAAATTCATGCATTACCAGAAGGAAGTAAGGTTAATCTCAGAGTACCTTGTTTTACGTTCCATAATACAATACCCGAATTTTATTGGGTAACTAATATGTTGGAAACAATAACATCATGCATTATTTGGGGCATGATTAATAATGCAACGATAGCTAGTCAATACGCTGGTATTAGAAGAAAATATCTTGCAGTAACCGATTCTGTAAATCATCCGTTGGAACAATTTTTAAACCATAATTTTGCTTATAGAGGCATGTATGGAAATGAAGCGGCAATTATTTCTGATGCCGCATGGTTACTTTTTTCTAGCGGTTCAGACACTGTTCCTACAATAGAATTTATGGAAGATTACTATGGAGCTGATTCTGATAAGGAGTTAATCTCAGCCTCAATTCCAGCTACAGAGCATAGTGTTGCTTGTGCTGGCGGTGAAAATAATGAGGTTCAAACGTTTAGAAGAATGATTGATTTATATAAGACCACATCCAAAATATTTTCATTTGTGAGTGATACTTGGGATTATTTTAATTTCATTAACGTAACACTAAGAAACGAAAAAGAATACTTATTACAAAGCGGATGTAAATGTGTGATAAGGCCAGACTCTTCACCTAAAACACCATACGAAATTATTTGTGGGGATGAAGAAGCTGAAGTTGGTACACCTGAACATAAAGGAAGTTTAGAAATACTTTGGGAGATATTTGGTGGCACATATAATGAAAAAGGTTTTAGGGTTTTACATCCGCAAATTGGTCTTATATATGGTGAGGCTATTTCTCCTGACCTATATGAAAAGATACTCAATAAAATGATTGAGATGAAATTTTGTGTAAGCAATTTAGTTGTGGGTATCGGTTCATACTCTCAAACTTATTGTACTAGAGATACATTAAAACAAGCTTTCAAAGCAACTGCTGTACAAATAAACGGTCAATTAACTGAAATATTCAAAGACCCTAAAACAGATACTTCTGGTAAGAAATCTGCTAAGGGTTTATTAGTGGTTTATAAAGACGAGAACGGTTTTCAATATAAAGACCAGTGTACTTGGAATGATGTATACTCTGATAAAAATGAAATGAAACTCATTTTTAAAGATGGTAAACTATTGAAAGAATTTACATTACAAGAAATTCGCAATAATCTTAAACAATTAAACGAAGCATAATCATGGATAGCGGTTTTATAGGAATGGTATTAAATGATGCAATAAAATCTACTGCTAGAACAATAGGTTGGTTGTTTTGGATAGCAGTCATTGCTGTTGCGGGATTGGTTATTCTTGGCGTATATGATATTGTTAAATGGGTTAGAAAAACTGACAAGTATGAATCCAAGACATTACTTGTACCAACAATTAAATTACATACAGACGGTAAAGTTGTTGATACAATTTACGTCTATAAAATAAAATAATCATGGCAATATCACCAACCGAATTAGAAAAATTTCTAGATAAAGAGGTCGATGATTTCGAAAAATATTTCGATGATGAGTTAAAGAAAAAAACACTTTATCGAGGTGAATCAATTTATATATCAGGACCAAGTAATTTTTATCTAAAACATTTTAATGCTTTGAAAAAAAGATACCTTGCGGTTGGATGGAGCGATGTCACATTTAGTGATTCACAAAGAGATGGAACTACGTTAACATTTAAATATTAATAATGATATATTATCCACCACATAACATAGCAAAGAGAAATAGCACCCAGCCTCATGTATTTCTGGGTGGTAGTATTGAAATGGGGAATGCCGAAGACTGGCAAACAGGAATGGGTGAATTTTTTACTAATGAAAAATGGGGTGTTTTTAATCCAAGACGATTAGATTGGGATAGCTCATGGGAACAGAAATTTACCGACCCTAATTTTTCACAACAAGTCAATTGGGAATTGAATGCCTTGGATATGGCTGATTTGATTTTGTTATATTTTGTTCCTAATACCAAATCACCAATATCTTTATTAGAACTAGGACTATATGCTGATAGCAAGAAAATCTATGTTGTATGTCCAAATGGTTTTTGGAGAAAAGGAAATGTTGATATCGTTTGTAATCGAAAGAACATTCCATTGTTTGAGACATTAGAAGATTTTAAAGTATTTTTTGAAACATCCAAATATGCTAAATCATGAAAATTGAAGAAACGCCATCATTGCCATATGCAGATAAAAAACTAGTTGATAAATATTTAAAAACATTATTGCGAGAAACTGGATATAAAGCATATTCAATTGATGATGAATTTAATGTTATCGAAGGTGTTGGCACTATTGATAGTGACGGTAGCTATAATTATCATAATAATTATGATGATTCCGAAGATACACTAATCTTCACTTCTACGAATAAATATGGTCATAAGACTAGAGCACACAAATGGTGGACATTAAATAAAGCTGAAGCTGATAATTTATGTGAGAAAGAAAAAAAGAAATTTGTTAAAAAACTTACAATGGCAATTAAAAAATTATCATAATGAAAAAATATATTGATAGGTTAATACAAGAATGGCAAACTCATGGTAAAATAATCGTGGGTGTTGATTTTGACAGCACCATTTCGCCATATCACACAATCGATAATCAAGAGGATATTGATAGAACAATCAAGCTTCTTAAAGATTGTCAAAACGTTGGTTGTTACACAGTGATTCACACTAGTTGTAATAAAGATAGGTATGAGGAAATTCTTAAGTATTGTAAAGATATTGATATCACAGTTGATTCAATCAATGAGAACCCAATTGACCTTCCATATGGTAAGCAAGGAAGCAAACCTCAATGTAATATCTACCTTGATGATAGGGCCGCATTACCAGCTGCTTTGGATATTCTAGATGAAGCAATGTATAAAACAAGAGCATTTAAATACAGCCAAATTAACAGAGACGAAATCGGATAAACGCCTATATGAAAACTAAAGTAGCCGTTTGTGCATTAATATATCGAGGTGATAGAATCTTAGGCGTATCAAGAAAATATGACTTAACAATGTTTGGCCTTATTGGTGGGAAGGTTGATGAGGGTGAAGATATGGTGACAGCTCTTTATCGTGAGACGAAAGAAGAGACGGGGTTAGAAATTATCAAGCATACGCCAATCTTTGATAAAATAGATGATGATGGTTATCATTGTTTTACTTTTTTATGTGAGGTTACTGGTGAAGTAACAACAAATGAAAAAGGTCTTGTCGCAGAAATAACGTGGGACATATTGTTCAACGGACCATTTGGTATTTATAATAAAGCACTTTATAAAAAAATAAACAATGAATGATTTATTAAAAGATAAAAAAAGCGTTGGTATTATTGTATGCCGTATGCAAGTTCCTTTTTTAACCGATTCACATCTTAAAATTGTTCATACAGTTTTACAAAGACATCATCGGGTAATAATATTTTTAGGAACAACCAATGAACCAATTGATAGCAAGAATCCATATGCTTTTGAATTTCGTAAAGAAATGATTGAGCAACATTTTACTAGCGAGAAAAATAAGAGAATAACAATAGTACCGCTGCCAGATATCAAGGATGATAACCCGTTATGGGTATGGACATTGGATAATCTAATAAAAGCATTCCTTTTATTTGAAGAAGAAGCAATTCTTTATGGTGGTCGTGATAGCTTTATTCCATGGTATAAGCAAGATAACGGCAAATACGAATGTGTTGAGTTCGACCCAACTGATTATGATAGCGGAACAGAATTAAGATTCATCAATTCGTTACCACTGCCAAGTTATTCACAAGATTCAGCTTTGGCAATACTTTGGGCGTTGAGACAAGTTGAAAAATAAGATTTGCATAATACGATATATTTAAGTATATTCGTATTATGAGAACTGGACTAACCTCTTGCACTTCCAACTATACGCCAAAACCACG